>Ga0157363_1000085_pt1 | contig 70760 bp, 66 predicted proteins | sample AttsexASBM1_FD_111477 | JGI IMG/M metagenome (GOLD analysis project Ga0157363, IMG submission 111477) | Fungus gardens microbial communities from leaf cutter ant in Ribeirão Preto, State of São Paulo, Brazil - Atta sexdens ASBM1 | ecosystem: Host-associated > Fungi > Mycelium > Unclassified ... | reverse complement strand
TGGAAAGCGTCCGGTGACCGGTAACAACCGTTCCCACGCAATGAACGCGACGAAACGCCGTTTCCTTCCGAACCTGCACTCACACCGTTTTTGGGTTGAGAGCGAGAAGCGCTTCGTTACTCTGCGTGTATCTGTAAAAGGTATGCGTATTATTGATAAAAAGGGCATTGATACGGTGTTAGCCGACATGCGTGCCCGTGGTGAGAAGTACTAAGAGTACTAAGGAACTGAATCATGGCTAAAGGTATTCGTGAGAAGATCAAGCTGGTTTCCTCTGCTGGTACAGGTCACTTCTATACCACCACGAAGAACAAACGTACTAAACCAGAAAAACTTGAACTGAAAAAGTTCGATCCGGTTGTACGTCAGCATGTGATCTACAAAGAAGCCAAAATTAAATAATTTTGGTGTTCTGCTAAAAACCCGGCCCCGGCCGGGTTTTTTGTTTGTGTAATGCGCAGGGGAGAGGTTATGCCAGAGTTGCCAGAGGTAGAAACCAGCCGACGCGGCATTGAGCCACATCTGGTTGGTCAAACAATTCTTCACGCCGTCGTTCGCAACGCACGTTTGCGTTGGCCGGTATCCAATGAAATCCTCGCATTAAGCGATCAGCCAGTACTGAGTGTTCAGCGGCGCGCTAAATACCTTTTGCTTGAGCTGCCACACGGCTGGATCATTATTCATCTTGGTATGTCTGGCAGTCTGCGCGTTCTGCCTGAAGAATTGCCTGCCGCCAAACACGATCATGTTGACCTGGTGATGAGCAACGGGAAGGTCCTGCGCTACACCGATCCCCGACGTTTTGGTGCCTGGTTGTGGAGCAGCGATCTGGACGGAAGCAGCGTGCTTGCCCATTTAGGTCCAGAACCACTGAGTGAAATGTTCAGTGGCGACTATTTGTTTGAAAAATCCCGCGGTAAGCGAACGGTGATCAAGCAGTGGTTGATGGACAATAAAGTCGTGGTGGGCGTGGGCAATATCTATGCGAGCGAGTCACTGTTTACGGCAGGGATCCTGCCTGATCGAGCAGCGATGAGCCTGTCTCACGATGAAGCGGCGTTTTTGGCTAACACTATTAAAGCGGTACTGCTCCGCTCTATCGAGCAAGGTGGAACGACATTGCGTGACTTTTTACAAAGCGATGGCAAGCCAGGCTATTTTGCTCAGGAGTTGCAGGTTTACGGCCGGGCTGGCGAACCCTGCAGGGCGTGCGGCACGCCGATTGTAAGTGGGAAGCACGGGCAGCGCAGCACCTACTGGTGCCCCAACTGCCAGCATTAAGGCAGCTTTGCGAGTAAGGCCTGATGGACAGGTGCGGACAGGAAGGCAGAGACATCGCCACCATGCCGCGCCACTTCTTTGACCAGTGACGATGAGATAAAAGAAAAGCCTTCTGAAGGCATTAAAAATACGCTTTCCAGCGTTGGCAACAGGTGTCGGTTCATACGCGCGAGCTGCATTTCATATTCAAAATCGGACACGGCACGTAATCCACGAACCAGCACATTTGCCTGCTGCGCCCGGGCGAAGTTTGCCATCAGATCGCTAAAACCGACCACGTCGACATTGGGCAGATGTGCAGTGGCCTGTTGCGCCAGCGCCACTCTTTCGTCCAGCGTAAACAGCGGTTTTTTACTCGGGCTGGCGGCAATCGCCACAACAAGCCGATCAAACATCTGTGCTGCACGAGTGACGATATCAATATGGCCCAGGGTAATGGGATCGAAGGTGCCAGGATAAATCGCTTTTGTCGTCATGTGCGCCCTTCCGCCGAAGTCTTATTTAGCGCCCAAAGCGCTGCATATTTATTGAATGTGTACTGGGCATTAACGACTGCCAGTAGCCAGCCCTGTTTGCCATCAAGGAATCCGGCACGCAGCAGCAGCGTTTTTACAAAGGCACCCGCTGTATGACTGAAGACAGAAAACAGGCTGCACGTTTTTCCACGCTGGAATCTTTCCTGCGCCCAGGCTTCAGCATAAGCCAGTTGTTTTCGCTGGAAAACCATCAGGTCACGGCAGGTCAGATGCTGTAAATCCCCTTTCAGTACCCTAACGGGCGCACCTTCGGTTTTGAGTGACTCATGGACCTGATTATCGTTATAACCCAGTGTACGCGGATACAGACGCATCACTCTGTCAGGATACCAGCCGCTGTGACGCATAAAACGGCCCAGGAACAGGTTGCTACGACTGAGGCTGTAAACGGTTGGCCCCGGCGGCGCTTCCAGAACCTGTTCAATCGCCTGACGCAATTCTGGCGTCACGCGCTCGTCGGCATCGATCATCAAAATCATATCGCCACTGGCAAAACTTTGCGCCCGCTGGCGTTGTTTTCCATAACCCTGCCATTCCGTTGCCTGAAAAACCTGTGCGCCGGCCTGTTGAGCCAGCGAGAGGGTGTCATCGGTACTTCCGGAATCCAGCACGATAATTTCATCGGCCCAGCTGACTGACGCAAGACAGTCAGGCAGCAAGGCGGCTTCATTTTTGGCAATCATCACCACTGAAAGGCGTTGGCGCGTAGCGGTCATCAATGAGCCCGTGGCGGTAAATGAGGTTCAAGTAACTGTAGCAGGCGCTGCAGCGCACCCTGATTTTGGTGCAGCACCTCGACGGCGTGGCGACCGTAATAACGACGATAGTCGTCATCCTGTAGCAAATTCGTCACTTCTTTTTCCAGTGACGCCGCGTCAGTCACAGTGATCAATCCCTGTGCCTCCTGCAGTTTGCTGCAAATATCTTTGAAGTTCCAGGTATGCGGGCCCATCAGTACCGGGATAGCATGGGCTGCCGGTTCCAGCGGATTATGACCGCCACGCTCAACCAGGCTGCCTCCTACGAAAGCCAGGTCGGCTATACCGTAGAGCAGCATCAGTTCGCCCATTGAGTCACCAATGACAACCTGTGTTGAACTGGAGGGGATCTCTCCGCTACTGCGTAAGGTAAAGCTGAAGTGACGTTTTTGAGTAAGTTCGCGCGCATCGTTGAAGCGCTCAGGATGGCGTGGTACCAAAATCAGAAGCAGATCGGGAAAGGTCTCCAGTAAACGGCGATGCGTATCCAACAGAATCGCTTCTTCACCTTCATGTGTACTGGTCGCGATCCAGACCGGACGGCGCGGAGCCCATTGGCGACGCAGCGTGACGGCGCGTGCCGCCAGCTCGGGAGTAACTGAAATATCGAATTTCAGGCTGCCGGTGATCGACAGGTGAGAGCGTTTCAGCCCAAGCTGGATAAAACGCTCACCATCCTCGGCATTTTGCGCAGCGATCAGCGTGATGCTCTGCAGGAGATTGCGCATAAACTTGCCCAGCTTGCGATAGCCTTTGGCTGAGCGTTCTGACAGGCGAGCATTGGCGATCACCAGCGGAATATGGCGCTGATGAAGAATACGGATGATATTAGGCCACAGCTCCGTTTCCATAATGATGACCAAACGTGGATTCACCGTATCAAGAAAACGATTAATGGCGCCGGGTAAGTCGTAAGGCAAATAGACATGGTGTACATCTTTGCCAAAAGCGGACTGCGCGCGCTCCGAACCGGTTGGCGTCATGGTGGTCACGGTAATGGGCAGGGTAGGATAGCGATGACGCAGCGCGCGTACCAACGGCACCGCCGCCAGCGTTTCCCCCACAGAAACCGAATGCAGGACAATGCCGTCCGGCTTCACTTTTCCGGCGCAGTAGCCATAACGCTCTGCCCAGCGTTTGCGATAGGCCGGGGCTTTACGACCGCGCAGCCACAGGCGCAGCCAGATGAGTGGCTGAATGAAATAGAGCAATGCGGTGTAAATGGTCGTCATAGTTACCGTTATGACACGTTGGCGTCAAAAAAGCAGTTTAAAGTCAGATTACTGCATATTATCAGAAACAGCATGATCACTCATCTCACATCATGATTGGGTACGCAGCACCTGCTCATAGAGGGAGGTAAGGGAATGCGCCAGGTGCTGTGGGCTGTATGGCTCAACCCTGCGCCGCGCCGCTTCTCCCATTCGCGCGTCGACGGTCAGACTCGACAGGGCGTTTATCGCCTGGTTCAGGCCTTTAATATCCAGCGCATCGCGAACAAATCCTTCCTGGCCTTCGCGAATAAATTCAGCGCCGCCACAGCCGGTGCTGGTAATGACCGGTAAACCACAGGCCATCGCCTCCAGTACGACGTTGGGGAAGGGATCATATAAGGTCGGCAGCAGCAAACCATCGGCAGCATGATAGAAAGGCTGTACGTCCTGCTGCACGCCGACAAAACGCAAGCGGTCAAGGCAGTTCAGTTGATTAGCCAACTGCTGATAACGTTTTACCTGTTTGTCCTGGCCTACCACAATCAGATAACGATGACTGTTGGCCAGCGCTTCAATGGCCGCTTTCAGGCCTTTGCGTTCAAAACCCGATCCCACGTAAATCAGCACTGTCGCGTTGGTGGGCAGATTCAGTTGGGTTCGCATGGCATGGCGCGTGGCCTCGGTCGCAGGCTGAAAGCGCGTGGCATCAATCGCATTGTAGATAACGTGTATTTTGTCTGCCTGCAGCGTAAAACAGCGCAAAATGTCTTGTTTTACCATCTCAGAATTGCAGATCACCGCTTTCAGTGAGGGAGACTGGAACATGTCCGCTTCCGCCCGCAAAACGTAACGATGGTAAGGACTCAGGCTGGCACTCAGGCGCTGTAGTGGTGACACAATGCGGGCACGTTGCTCAAGCCAGACACGGTGAACGCCATCGCCGGCCCGAAAAATATCACAGCCTGCGATGCGCTCATGGCTTTGTACGATATCAAACTTCTCCCGCTCCCAGCAGGCCCGCGCAGCCTGTGCAAATCCTCGCTCGCGTGAAACCCGCCCCAGTTTGCCTGGATTACAGATGTGCAGATGCCAGTCTGGGTTGGGTTTGCCCTGCCAGCTGCGGGTAATGATATTGAGATCCAGTTGCTCACTTCCCAGCGCTTCCAGCGCGCGTGAGATAAACCGTTCTGCGCCGCCATCAGGACGATATTTTTGCCGGACAATGGCCAGACGTAACTTACGCATTCAGATAGCTCCTTGCGGCATTCACGACATCCTCAACCGGGATGGCCGATAAATAACGCTGATCGGTCCGGGTATCAATAGAATCCGGATGGGGCAGAGATCCATAGTCGCCCGCCCAGATCACCCGATTGTTATCTCCCCACGGACGCCAGTGCTGCAGCTTGGTCGGTCCGAAAAGGGCGATGCAGGGTGTATCCAGCGCCGCCGCCATATGCATGGGCGCGGAGTCGACACCGATAAAGAGTTGCGCGCCCGCGATAAGCGCCGCCAACTGAGGTAAAGAGAGTTGACCCGCAAGCGAGATAACGTGAGGGGAATGGCATTGTGCCAGAATACGTTCGACCATCTCCCGTTCATTTGCATCGGGGCCTGCCGTCAGTATCACTTTGCGGTCGGCTTGGGCTAACTGATCGATGGTGGCCGCGACCTTGTCCTCTTCCCAGCATTTAAACTGCCAGCGTGAAGTGGGCTGTAAAACAATATAGCCCCCGGCAACCTGCTGCTGACGGAGCTTGTCCTGCACTTTTTGCGCATCGTCGGGGCTGAAATGCATTGAGGCACCGATGCCTTCCGCTGGAATAGTCAATGGAGAAAGTGCGGACAGATTTTGTTCCACTGTATGTAATTGCTCATGATTTTCAGTGGTAACCAAATGCGTGTGGCACCAGCGCCAGATGGCCTTGTCACGTTTTGTGAAGGCAAAGCCAATACGTACTGGTGCACCAGATAAACCGGTGATAATGGCGCTGCGCCACTGATCGGCAAGGTTAATGACCAGGTCATACTGACAGTTGCGGACGGCAGCGACCAGCGCCATTTCATGGCGGAATTTTTGCCAGCCACCTTCCTTTTTCCAGCCGCGGTCAATGACATGCAGATGGCGGATGGCAGGATGTGCTTCCAGCATAGGACGGGTTTCTTTATAGAGCAGAACATCAATCACGGCCTGTGGGTAATGCCGATGCAAAGCATTGATGACAGGCGTGGTCAGCAGCATGTCGCCATGATGACGCAGTTTGATTATCAGTATTTTTTTCGGTGCAAACTGGACTGGAATCGGGCTTGTCATACTCAAATGCTCTCAAAATTCAGTGAGCTGATTGTAGGGCAAACCCTTTAGGGGTTAAAGCAAGTGACGGCGCTTATTTCCTGCGCCAGTAATAAATCCGTCCCAGCCACAGCAGCAGGTGATACCACTGCTTAATACCACGTGCATTGCGCAACATACGTTTGTGCGTCCCGGTCGCGAACACATCTGCAATCATCGCCTGACGCGCAGCCTCATCGGGCTCACGTCGAATACTGTGACAAACGCTCAGGGCTTCGTGCGTTACCTGATAATGGAACGTCGAGTATATTTTAACTTTATCGCGGTAGCGCGCATTAATCTCTTCCAGCATTCTGGCAATTTTCAGGTAATGGCGCTGATACTCGACATTGGCCTGTCCGGTGCGCTTGCGGTTACTGATTGAAGCGTCATGCGTATGATAACGGTACAGTTGTCTGTCGGTGTAGCGCACGCGCTGCACATTGAGCATAAGTTCTGTCGTCCACGGAATGTCCTGGTGGTGTAGTCCGGGTTCGAACGCCAGCTTTGTTTTTTCAATCAGTTCACGGCGATAAATGCCCAGCCAGACAACATGCTTATAGCGATGTGTTTTCAGCGCCTTGTTAAGCCACTCTGGGCCGCTGAGAACTGTCGTGCCAGAAAGGCGCTCCAGCGGTATTAGCGGTTGAATCGCATTGTCGGCCGGAAAAAACCATTCAGCGTTACATTGCGCTACATCCAGATTATCCGCTTCTGCCATATCTGTCAGCGTCTGGTACATGTCGGGCTTCATGGTGTCATCAGCATCAGGAAAGGTCACGTACTTGCCGCGAGCCACTGCCAGGCCAGCATTGCGCGCACGGGATACGCCACCGTTTGGTTGGTGAATGACCCGAATGTGAGGATAGCGTTGCGCGTAGTTGTCAGCCTGTTTACCGGAGTCATCGGTGGAACCATCATCAACGATGATGATTTCAAGTGATGTGAGCGTCTGCGCCAGTAAAGACTGGATAAACCTTTCAAAACCGGCACCAGCATTAAACATCGGCGTGATTATGGACAATAAAGGTGAATTCTGTATCACGGCATTATGCATTTTAATAAAATCGAGACGGAACTTTACTCATGCTAGCACGAAAGTATTCAGAACTTTTTGTGCATTTAGAGTCAAATAAATGATTAGCAGAAATTATTTCTTATGCAATTTTACCTCTTAAAGGATGAACAGGCTCAATTATAACGGTTTTGGTCATGAGGATATGAGGGATAACGCGCATGCTGAGAAGCTCTTGCAGTTAGTTAATTCTTCACGAATAGCAGCCTATCCTACAGGGTCAGTGCGTGATCTGATGGCGGGTTTTCATTGCTGTGATCAGATTTTGTGTAGTGACGGCGGTCAAATGCATATCGCAGCGGGTTTGCACAAAAAACAGGTCGTGTTTTTTGGTGATACGGATGCCCTTGGCTGGCATCCGTGGTCAGGTGAATACAAAATTTTGCAGTCACCTTCTGGTGAAAGCAATGATTTCACCCCGGAATACGTTATCCACGCCTGGCGAGAACTCGAGGGGATCTCGCAAAAAGGAGAATACAGGCAGTCAACCTTCTGTGAGTCGCCTGTTTTTTTTCAGACGTCCTGAATAAGACATAGCCCCTCTCGAACATGCCGTTCCTGTCATCTGTTAAGGCGATGACAGAACGGCTAACGAGCACAAAAAGTTAAGTAACGGCGAGCGCGAGGGTTCAGGTCTCCGCTAACTGCAGATATTGGTGACAAATCGTGGAAAGACTATAGATGCTTAAGTCCACCTGGTTCAAATTGGGCGGATTAGCGTAGATGTCACGCATTTTTTCAGCCAGCGAGGCGGCATTCATTTCAGAAAGACCGCGTGCTAAATCGCCGGTTAAAATACTTGCAGGTCCACCTGGGCATCGTGTGCTGACCACCGGCGTTCCACAGCTCATGGCTTCAATCAGCACATTGCCAAATCCTTCACTGTCCGAACTCAAAATCAGCATTCGCGCATGCCGTAGCCAGGGATAAGGATTCGACTGAAAGCCTGCAAATTGTACGCGGTCTGAAATACTCAATTGTTGAGCCAGACGATATAACTTTTCTTTTGCCCCTTCGTTGCCTTGACCCAGTAGAACTAAAGGTGCGTGAATCCCACTTTGCGCATAAGCATCCAGCAAACGGTCGTGGCGTTTAGTTTCATGAAAGCGCCCGATATGTAGAAGAAATTCAGTGCCTGCGAGTGGGCACGGTTCTGATGCGCGTTGTCTGATTTCATCAAAATCAAAAGGATTGAAAATCACACCGGTCCGGGAAGGTTTCACGCCAACGCGTGTAATTAGATCATCAAGCGCATACTGAGAAACGGCTATCACCTGGCGATTACGATAGACGTGACGGATTTTCTGACGTTTAAGCCACAACGAAAAGCCGGATTTGCGCGCCAGATAAGAGGCTGAAAAGACGCCGTGGATGCAGTACCAGGTCTTAAGGGCGTTAAGTGCACGCGAAGCGCTTACAATGCGGTCAGTTTTATGAAGATGTGAGAGCACTAAATCAAATTTGCCCTCCCGGGCCTCGCTGAGTCGGACGGCATTGTCCAGCAGAGTGGCACGGCGAGCTGTTTCTGTGAGCTTCCGCCAGGGGCGACGACATGTGTCGCGAATAACCTGATAATCAAGCCCTGCCGGAAGGGCATAATCGCAAACGTCCCGCAGTGAAAAAAGCGATACGCGATGTCCTTCATTGATCATACCCTGAGCCAGCGTCAGCACCACTTTTTCAGCGCCGCCGCCGGGTAACCCATCAATTATCATCAAAATACGCTTGGACAACTTACCACCTCATCAACGCCGACAATTTATGCATGATCTCAACGCTGACATTTCCCGTCATAAAAGGGATACCAAAAAACGGACCGGACTGTTCTGAGGTATCTCACTGAATATCAAGAAAACATCGCCATACTTCTACCGTATTTTTACGATGAAGACATCCTGATTAAACGCATTATTCTAGGATATCACTTAGCGGATGACCACGGATAAAGATCGCGCTGTGGACAATTATAGTTTTGCTTGCGTCGGTTGCCCTGCGTAACATAGCAGGATGATCTCTACCGCTTGTTGGATAAGTTATGGACAAACCCGCGTTTTTAATCACCCTGGATACTGAAGGCGATAATATCTGGCGCAATCGCAGTGGCAATGTCACTACGCACAATGTTCGGTTTTTGCCACGTTTTCAGTCTCTGTGCGAAAAATACGCGTTCAAACCTACCTGGCTTACCAACTATGAAATGGTTAGCGATCCGGCTTATGTTGAATTCGGGCGTGACCTTCTTTCACGGGGGCAGGGTGAAATCGGTATGCATCTGCACGCCTGGTATAGTCCTCCTGATTATGCGCTGACTGAAGATGACTGGCGTTATAAACCTTACCTGATTGAATATCCTGAAAACATCCTGCGGGATAAAGTCGCCCGTATGACGGATTTGCTTGAGACCGCCTTTGATACAAAAATGCGCAGTCATCGGGCCGGTCGCTGGGCCTTTAATGAAATATACGCACGCGCACTAATTGAGCATGGTTATCTGGTGGACTGCTCCGTCACACCACGTGTTGACTGGCGCAATTCGTTGGGGGCACCTCAGGGAACGGGCGGTACCGATTACAGTGGTTTCCCTGACCAGGCTTATTATGTCGATATCAACGACATTTCGAAACCTGGCGACTCGACCTTATTAGAATTACCGATGAGCATTCAGTACCGGCATGGTGCATTGAAAAATACGCTAAAAAAAGCCTGGGATAATGTTCGGGGTAAATCAAGAGGAGCAAGGGTAAACTGGTTGAGGCCCGTGGGTGGAAATCTGGCACAAATGAAACAGGTGGTTGAACAAACCCTGGCGCAGGGCAACGATTATGTTGAGTTCATGCTGCATTCGTCTGAATTTATGCCAGACGGGAGCCCGACCTTCAAAAACCACGCTGATATAGACCGTCTGTATGATGATTTGGAACAGCTGTTTAGCTGGCTTCAGGTACGCACTCAGGGCATGACGCTAACTGAATACGCCCTTAAGAAAAAACAATCCCCGGTGTCATAACCGGGGGAACGTTAAAGGCCCGCTATTGGCTTTTGTAGCGAAGCCATGAAAAAAACGTGTCGACTTCCGGATAGCGCATTTGCATGTATTTTTTTGTTTTGCAACTGCCCTTGCAAATACGTGCCGCAGACTTGATTGCGTGTTTAGTCTGATTGTCATAATGATAAAAGCCATAAACTTTTTTCGACATGCTTTTGGCTTCATTAAAGCAATTAACGATCATGCCCGCCGCAAGATCGCGCAGTTCATTATTTGACTGCGCCATCGTACACATTTTGTTCATCGCGAACAGCATATCCTGAATATCACTCTTGCGTACATTCCGCGTAATACTGTGGTTGTTATCACGGTAGTAATAGAGTGTGTTCTCAAGATGAGCGATTTTTTGTGTTTTCAGGTATTGAAAGGGAGTGAACATCACGTCCTCGTAACGTCTCCCTACTTCAAAGCGCTCACCTTCCAGCAAAGTGCGTCTGTAAATGCGATTCCACAGGTGCCACATGGATCGGGTAAAGAGTGAATTCAGGCAATTCAACCCCTGACCTGAAAAATCGTACGCGATGCGTTGGGGCAGTTCGTCATCTGTGGCTTCCGGAATACTGTGCTCAAATCGGGCATAATTAAAATCAATCAGGTCATCCACATCGGCTAACAATAGTGGCCGGATAATTGAGAGATAGTTTCTGCTGAGCAAATCATCAGCATCCAGAAAGGTAATGAATTTTCCTTTGGCTTCCTGAAGGCCTGCATTGCGGGCCGCAGAAACGCCCTGATTAGTTTGCTGGATAAATTCAACTGAACAGGGTGGATTTGTGCTCAGCAATTCTTTAACACGCAGCGCAGAGTCATCTGTCGAACCATCATCGATAATGATGACCTGGATATCCTCACCTGCCTGAATGAACAGCGACGTCAGGCAAGAATGAATATATTGTTGACTATTATATAGAGGGATGATGATGCTTAATAGCCAGTCCCGGTGTTGACTCATTCCGTTTCCTGTAATCCGTCGGATGTTTTTATGAGTAAGATACTCATGATGACAGCCAGGCAATAGATCAATGTGCCTTCAGTACTGAAAAAGATGACGTCGCTCAGACCATAGGTGATGAGCGAAATGGTCACGGCCAACAACGCTGGATTACGATAACGCAGCAAAGCATTACATAATAAACAGAAATACAGGCCAATCAACGCCAGCACGCCCAGAATGCCTTTAATCGAAAAGGTTTCCATTACTTCGTTATGCATGTGAACCGTGAGATAAGTAAGCGCGCCATAAAGGGCGGGTTCTTTTGCCACAATGGCTTTTGCTTCCTCCGCTCTTTGCTCAGCGGACTCTCCCCAAATGGCTTCTGAGCCTGTCCGAAATGCCACGGTTTGCATACTTAAGCGTGAAATAATTGAGTTTTCACCCGTTTGCTCATGCATATGCGCAATATCTTCATTGAATTGCTGAATGCGTAAAGCAATAACGTTATGGAAGATGGCTGCACTTAGCGCAATCATCACAGGGACCAGCGTGAACAGAATGATTTTATGCCGGCGGCTGATGATGTGGGTACTCATCAGCACAATGATCAAGGTCAGGACAGGATAAGCAAGCATGGCGGCCCGTGTTCCGGTCAGCACGATCGCAGCATAGCTAAAGGTAAAGGCCGCAAGGAAAAGCAGCACTCTGTATCTTGATTTTAAAAGCAAAACCGCTTTGATGAAAACCAAATTAACAGCTGTGATAATATAGGCGGCAACAGTTGCTCTCTCGAAGTTAAGCTCTACACGTTCAATATGTAAATAAACCCCCTGATAAAGCGCATAGCCGTTCACGACCAGCCCACAAACGAGCGCAGCAAGGGCTGTATGTTTTTGTAAGGCTTTTTTTTCATTAAGCGTTACCAGCAAAATAAACGCGGCGGCAATCTGTAATCGTCCTGTCGATTGGTATTGCCGGTAAAGACTAATAAAATCTCCGGGTTGTTTATACATAACTGTCCAGAGAATGCTGATAAAGCCGACAGCAAAAAATGCACCAGGCAGAATGAGGTTGCGTTTGTTAGCGACATAAAATTTGAGATTGAAAATGACGGCTAAAAAAGAAAGATAACTCGTCAGATAAAAAACGTTTCTGCCAATAGAGCCACCAAGTGGCGAAGTAATGAAGGCGAAAGTGCATCCAAGAAAAATAAGCATGCTTAAAAACCGGACAGGGCCTTCTTTTTTAAAAAGCAAAGAGTCCATTTTCATTTTTTTCTTATAACGTCCATTAAAGCATCGTTAAATTCTGTCTTAAACAGCGCATAATCAAAATGTTCTGCTGTCCAGTTTTTTGCTGTGTCACTGTATTGCTGATAGGTTTCATGCTGAGATAAAACGTCAACGGCATCGGCACAATCAATATGAGAAACCAGTTTGGCGTCTTGCATTACATCCCGCACAGGATTGTAAATCTTATAAGGGAAATCCACATGAATTCCTGTTAATTTTTCATGTTCATCAATCGTTACTGAAGGAATCAACCCCAGGCCACATTGTTGATGCCTGACCACTTCAGGTTGTCCATCGATCATCGGGAATATCACGGGGACGCCGAAATAGAGTGCTTCCATACAGGAAAGACCAAAGGGTTCAGTGACAGGTGTGCTGAGATAAATATCAATACGATTGAAAAATGCACCAATGTCATGCTGAAAACCGCTGAAAGTAACGAATTCGCTGATATCTAAACGTTTAGCGAGTGCAACAAAAGCATCATGATCGGGCCCTTTTCCCGCAATTTCCAGTACGACATTCCGGCCGCGCTGGCGTAATTCCTTTAAAGCTAACAGCGCGACGCTAATACCCTTCAGGCTAACCTGACGAGCAGCAGTGCCGAGACGGATCGGGTTATTTAGCGTCCGGATGCCAGAATGGATTCCCTGAGGCACCATGATGCGGTTAATCACTACGTGATGGGGACAGGGCAGATTAAAACGAAGCTGCATCACGCGATTAGAGGCATAAGAAGCAGAAATGACACCATCCAGCATGGCCATAAAGCCCAGCGTTTTTTTATTTTTAGGATATCGCCATGAGCAGCCATGATCGTAATAAACCAGACTTGCCCGCTCAGGTTTTGCGCTTAATCCCGGAATCAAATCCCAGACGACGATTACATCGGCATCGCTCGACTCTACGCGCTTTTGTAGCAAATATTTCCGAAGAAATTGTGGGACTTTTATTTTCAGGTTATTTAACCATCGATTGGCGAAGATGATTTTTTGTTGAGGGATGTGACGGCGAATGTCATCATCGATCTCGTTACTGATGCAAATAACATCGTCACGCCCGTCAGAAAAATCGTTGATGTACTGTAGGAAAAGACGCTCAACGCCACCCATTTTGCCGAGATTAATGATATGAAGTTTCTTCATGCGGTAATCTCAAAAACCATATCTGCCACGTCCTTAGCGCTAATATCTGCCAATTTGCTGCCCTCTGCAGGACGCAAAACATGCTGATTTTGTCCGTAACCACCAATCAAGCCGGGATCGGTCGGACCGTATAACGTAATATTGGGTCTGTCCAGTGCTGCTGCCATATGGCTCAAACCTGTGTCTACTGAGACAACAGCTTTCGCACCTGCCAGCTGCTGAGCAACCGCTTCAAGAGTGAGCCTGGGCAATACCTCTACATGCTCAAAACCCTCAGCCAGCCGGATCGCACGCTGATGTTCATGCTCAGCGCCCCAGGGCAGTTTTACGCGCAAACCTGTCGGCTGGAGCCGTTCAATTAACTCGCGCCAGTGGGATTCTGGCCAGTGCTTGTTATCACGGGTCGTGGCATGCAGGAAGACCAGATAAGCGTTTTCACCCTGTAATGCCACATTGCGGAAATGGCCAGCAATAGCATAGTCTCCCTGCGTTTGCGGCTTCTCATAACCCAGGCTTTTCGCGAACAGTTCCCGGGTCCTCTCCACTGCGTGTTGCTTCTTACTGACCTCGTGCTTTTTGTCGTACCACCAACTGGCAAAGGGTTCACGCGCACTGCGGCTGTCCAGACCGTGCTTGACACCTTTAGCCAGACGCGTCACGAGTGCGGCACTCTTAATCAGCCCCTGAGCATCAATCACCACATCATAGTGGCGAGACTGTAAATCGCGTTTAAATCGAACACGTTCTTCACGCTGCTCGCTGCCGAACCAGTGCTTACGCCAGCGACGGATTGCAACGGGCAGAACCTTATCAACGGCGGGATGCCATGCAGGAATCTGGGCAAAATTTTCTTCTACCACCCAATCAAAACGAATACCGGGAAGGGCATGCATAGCATCAGTCAGAGCAGGTAACGTATGGAGCACATCCCCCATTGACGAGGTTTTAACAATCAGGACGTGCATGAACTCTCCTGGGCTTCACGCAACAAACTGCGTAATGTTTCATGGACTTGTGAAGGCTGGATGTCAATCAGGCTTTGATGGTAGCCCTGCTCAGCATCCCCTTTACGGACGCGATGGTAACCGCTGATTAAACGGATGATACGCGCCTGATCCGACAGCGGCGGGGTGAAGTCCGGGCTACTGGGACCATATAAAGCCACCAGTGGGCGGTTCAACGCGGCGGCAATGTGCATAAGACCAGAGTCATTGCTCACTACCGCCCGGCACTGGGCAAGCAGAATGACAGCCTGTTCCAACTGGGTTTGACCTGCCAGATTGCGGCAATGCTCACGACTTTTCTCGGGCAGCGACGCGATGATTTCTTCGCCAGTAGGGCCATCTTTTACTGAACCGAACAGCAGGATCTGAAACCCTTCGCGAATTAACTGTTCTGCCAGTGCGGCGTAGTGAAAATGCGGCCAGCGTTTTGCCGGACCAAATTCGGCCCCGGGGCAAAAGCCAATAGCCGGGCGCTCAGAGGAAAGTTGAAACTGCGCAGCCATTACGCTTTTTTCCGCTTCGCTGACCTGTAACTGCGGTTTCAGCAAGGGTTGTGGCAGTTGACGGGCTGAACGGAAAGGCGTGTCGTAGGCCAGCGCAACATAACGCTCTACCATTAAAGGAAACGCGGCCTTATCCAGTAGCCGCACATCATTCAACAGACCATAGCGCATTTCTCCGCGCCAGCCGACGCGGCGAGGAATACCCGCAAAAAAGGGCACCAATGCCGATTTGAATGAGTTGGGCAACACGTAAGCGCGGTCATAACCCTGATCGCGCAGTGATTTACCCAAACGGCGGCGCTCGCCTATCGCCAGCGCACCATGGCCGAGTGGCATGGCCAGCGCCTGATTCACTTCAGGCATTCGGGAAAGTAAAGGACGGCACCATTCAGGTGCCATCACATCAATCACCGCATCAGGATGTTCGGCCTTGAGCGTACGATAGAGACTTTGCGACATCATCATATCGCCGACCCACGACGGGCCGATCACCAGAATTTTCATTACCGGTATCCGTTCCTTAGATGTTGCGGTTTAACCAGGCCATATATTCAGACACGCCCTGTGCCACTGTTTTAAAAGGCTTGTCGTAGCCTGCCTCACGCAGTTTCGTCAGATCAGCCTGGGTATAAGCCTGATAACGGCCTTTCAGTTTTTCCGGGAAAGGAATGTATTCAATTTCACCTTTCTGATGGAAATTAAGCACGGCGTCCGCAACTTCCTGGAACGATTCGGCGCGGCCTGTGCCGCAGTTATAAATCCCGGAAATGCCGTTCTCCCAGCACCACAGATTGACTGACACAACATCATCAACATGAATAAAATCGCGTTTAAAGCTGTCGCTGCCCTCGAACAGTTTTGGATTTTCGTCATTACTGATCTGCGTATTCAGATGGAAGGCAACGCTCGCCATACTGCCTTTGTGGCCTTCGCGCGGTCCGTAAACGTTGAAGTAACGGAAACCACAGACTGGTGACGTTGCTTCTGGCAGAATCTGGCGTACATAGTGGTCAAACAGCATTTTTGAGTAGCCGTAAACGTTTAGCGGCTGCTCGTACTGACGCTCTTCGATAAAATTCTCATTGCGTCCACCATAGGTGGCTGCCGAAGAGGCATACAGGAAGGGGATTTCACGCTCAAGGCAAAAGTGCAGCAGGTCTTTTGAGTACTGATAGTTATTATCCATCATGTACTTACCATCCCACTCCGTTGTGGCTGAGCAGGCACCTTCATGGAACACCGCTTCAATCGGACCCAGATCTTCACCCGACATGATGTAGGTTAAGAACTCTTCTTTATCCATGTAATCTGTGATGTCCAGATCGGCAAGATTCACGAACTTGGTGCCATCTTTCAGATTATCTACGACCAGAATATCTGTATGGCCACGATCGTTCAGCGTCTTAACGATATTGCTGCCGATCATACCTGCGCCACCGGTTACGATAATCATATTGCTACCTTTAACGTTTTGTGGTGAAACGGGACGTCTCACGCGTAATGTCACCATCATAACATTTCATCCCGCCACAGACAGCCAGATGACTCCGTAAGGTCAGGGCCCAAAATGCCTGTGACGTGAACTGTGCTACATAATTCACATTATTTTGGTCGATTAGGCGTTAAAAGGCGATATGTTCAGTCGTATTTGCCCCTACCTACCTTTTCAGGAGTGTAATAATGTCAGCGCATTTTTATCAGCATATTCGTCAGCAACTGGCTATCGCCCAGCAAGAAGGGCTGTTCAAAAAAGAACGTATTATCACTTCCGCGCAGCAGGCTGAAATCGACGTTGGGCATCATCACGCTGTCATTAATTTCTGTGCAAATAATTACCTTGGGCTGGCTAACCATCCTGCTTTGATTCAGGCCGCGAAAGAGGGAATGGATTCGCACGGTTTTGGGATGGCATCGGTGCGCTTTATCTGTGGCACGCAGGATAAGCACAAACAACTGGAAAGAAAACTGGCTGATTTTCTGGGTATGGAAGACGCCATACTTTACTCCTCCTGCTTCGATGCGAATGGCGGATTATTTGAAACACTGCTGGGGGCTGAGGATGCCATCATTTCTGACGCACTTAATCACGCGTCGATTATTGATGGTGTGCGTCTGTGTAAAGCACAACGCTACCGTTACGCCAATAATGACATGACCGAGTTACGTGCCCGCCTGCAGGAAGCCAAAGATAACGGCGCAAAGACCATTATGATTGCAACCGATGGCGTCTTCTCTATGGATGGCGTGATTGCCAATCTGAAAGGCATTTGCGATTTGGCAGACGAATACTCAGCCCTGGTCATGGTCGATGATTCCCATGCGGTAGGTTTTGTGGGAAAGGCAGGGCGGGGAACGCATGAGTATTGTGATGTCATGGGGCGGGTAGACATCATTACCGGCACCCTGGGTAAGGCGCTGGGGGGTGCCTCCGGTGGCTATACGGCAGCCAAAGCCGAAGTTATAGAATGGCTACGTCAGCGTTCAAGACCTTATCTGTTCTCTAATTCACTGGCACCCGCAATCGTGGCTGCCTCATTGCGCGTTCTAGATCTGTTAAGCGAAGGCGACGGACTGCGTCAGCGCCTCTGGGAAAACGCACGCCTGTTCCGTGAAAAAATGACGGCAGCGGGCTTTACGCTGGCGGGGGCCGATCACGCCATCATTCCGGTCATGCTGGGCGAAGCCAGCTTAGCGCAGGCGTTTGCACATCTGCTTCAGCAGGAGGGGATTTATGTGACCGGATTTTTCTATCCGGTAGTGCCAAAAGGTCAGGCACGTATTCGCACACAAATTTCAGCCGCGCACAGCCAGCAGCAGCTCGATACCGCTGTGGCCGCTTTCACGCGGATTGGTAAGCAACTTGGCGTGATCGCCTGAGGACGGACCATGAAAGCACTTGCGAAACTGAAAAAAGAGCAGGGTATCTGGATGGTTAACGATGCGCCCATTCCGGAGCCTGGCCACAACGATTTGCTGATCAAAATCCGCAAAACCGCGATCTGCGGCACCGATGTACATATTTACAACTGGGACGACTGGTCCCGTAAAACGATCCCCGTGCCCATGATTGTTGGCCATGAATATGTAGGCGAAGTGGTGGCTGTGGGGCAGGAAGTGAAAGGGTTTCAGATTGGCGATCGCGTTTCGGGTGAAGGTCACATTACCTGCGGGCACTGCCGTAACTGCCGGGCAGGGCGGACACATTTATGCCGCAATACGCAAGGTGTAGGTGTCAACCGGCAGGGATGCTTTGCTGAATATCTGGTGATCCCTGCCTTTAATGCCTTCAAAATTCCCGACAATATTTCAGACGAACTGGCGTCGATTTTTGACCCGTTTGGCAACGCAGTTCATACCGCTTTGTCCTTCGATCTGGTGGGAGAAGACGTTCTGATTTCTGGGGCAGGGCCGATTGGAATCATGGCGGCGGCGGTATGTCGTCATGTGGGTGCACGAAATGTCGTCATCACAGACATTAATGATTATCGCCTTGAACTGGCCCGTAAAATGGGCGTGACCTGTGCGGTCAACGTGGCGAAACAGGACTTGCGTGAGGTCATGCATACGCTCGACATGCGAGAGGGCTTTGACGTGGGCTTAGAAATGTCGGGCGCACCGCCTGCTTTTCGGACCCTGCTTGACGTCATGAATCACGGCGGTCGTATCGCCTTACTGGGCATTCCGCCCGGTGAAATGGCCATCGACTGGAATCAGGTGATTTTTAAAGGGCTGTTTATAAAGGGCATTTACGGGCGGGAGATGTTTGAAACCTGGTACAAGATGGCCGCACTGATACAGTCAGGTCTGGATCTCACCCCGATCATTACACATCGCTACGATATAGATGACTTTCAGCGAGGTTTTGATGATATGCGGTCGGGGCAATCAGGAAAGGTGATTCTGAGCTGGACGTAATGTTGCCCTTTGTTTTTTAACGTTGACGCTCAGCATCGGGTTTAAGGCCGATGCTGAGTGTGTCAAAAAAGTGCATTAATACGGCGATACAGCGGGCTCTCAGCGATGCTCTCACCAATCACGCCCAGTGCACGTGTAGCAGGCACAGGTGACAGTGGTTGCTTCACTTTACATTCGCCTGGCGGCTGGAAGCCTTGCGCAGGTTTATTGCGCGGCAGGGTTTTTGCCGGCGAAGCACTGCCGTTACGCAGCGGCTCATTTAATAACTGACCCGGTGTCACCAGCGTAATATCCGCAGGCAAAGTGGGCAGCATTTGTTGCAACACGCGCACAGTGTTCGGGTGCGGGTGACCAATCGCAATCGCATAGCCATCCCGCTCGGCCAGTTTCACTGCCCGACTAAATTGCTGACGGATGGCGTTGATGTCCTGGCTGTCGTCCAGAAAGACCCTGCGCTTTAGCACTCTGACATGCGTGCCCTGGGCGGCGGGTACAGACTGGCTGTTGCCAATCGTCATGCTGTCAAGGAAGTACAGATTGTACTGGTTAAGAGCCTGCATGACTTTTTGCATACCCGGCAGACTGGACGTCATTTTGCTGCCCATATGGTTATTCAGCCCCACCGCATAAGGCACGTTATTTACTGCACTCCGGATGATGCGATCAATCTCGGCGCTGCTCATCTCGGGCGTTAACGTGTTTTTTTCAAGGGGTTGCTTACTGAGAGGGGCCATGGGCAGATGGATCAGGACTTCGTGTCCGCCCTGATGCGCTTTGATTGCCATTTGACGTGCATAGGGCGCATCGGGGAGGACAGCAACCGATATCGCCTGCGGCATCTGCAACACTTTATTCTCTTCTGTAGGCCGGTAGCCGACATCATCAATAACAATGGCGAGTTTACCGGCCTGGGCTGCGAAGCTGAGCAGCAATCCACTCAGCAGCGCAACCAGGGTCTTTCGCTGACGTAACACTTATTTTCCTAACCACGGAAGTGGATTAACCGCTTTACCCTGACGCCGGATTTCAAAGTAGAGCGAAGGTGTACCACGGCCACCGCTGGTGCCGACCAGGGCAATAGGCTGACCTGCTTTTACCTGAGCGCCGACGCTGACCAGTGCGCTTTGGTTGTAACCATAGAGGCTCATATCCCCTTTGCCATGTTCAATCACGACGACGAGGCCATAACCCTGTAACCAGTCAGCCATCAACACGCGACCATCGGCAATGGCTTTAACTTCTGTGCCCTCAGGCGCGTTAATGACCAGCCCTTTCCAGCGTAATTCGCCCTGAAGCTCCTCACCGAAGCGATGCTCAATCCGTCCTCTTACTGGCCAGATGTCCTGACCATTTGGCCGCCCAAGCCCGCCTGTGCGCGCCATCAGTTCGCGTTCACTCTGGGTTGGCTGATAGCTGGAGCCTTTCGCTTTTGCCTGCACCTGACGCTGGCGGACTTTTTCAGCCTCACGCGCTTCCCGTGCGGCGCGTTCACGCGCTTCTCGCTCGGCACGGGCAATTTTGTCTTGCAGGCGGCTTTCGTTCTGCCGCATCTCGACCAAATCAGCCTGATCTTTCTGCAGCGCACTTTCCAGAGAGGTTAGCGTTTTTTTGCGGGCGGCACTGGCTTGCTGAAGTTTGTCCTGCTGTGCTTGCTGCTGAGTTAACAACGATTTTTGCTGCTGCTGTTTTTGTTCCAGCGATGCGCGCTGTTGAGCCAGTTCCTTGCGGGTAGTTTGCAGGGCGGTGATATTTTCCTGACGTGCCGTGTTCAGGTAACCAAAGTAGGCCAGGATGCGCTCGCTGCGCTGACTTTCTTCACCACCTAACAGCAGTTGCAGGCCCTTGTGCTGGCCCTGACGAAAAGCGGCATCCAGTTGCTCTGCCAGCAGTTTTTCCTGCTGAGCCTGTTGTTTCTCAAGGTGGGCAACGGAGGCGGTGACCTGCGCGATGTCATTGTTTAAGGCGGACAGACTATTGCGCGTTTCACGCAACTGCCGGCTGGCCTGCGCAATGATTTTTTCCTGACTTTGCAGCTGATTAAGCAACTGGCTGCGCTGGGCTTTTTGCGCCTTAACGCTTTTTTCTTTTTCAGCAATTTCCTGCTGAATGGATTTCAGTTGCGCTTTGTTATCATCAGCGGCCAGCCCGGGTAAGGGCAATGACAACAGGCCCGCATAAAGCAGGCTAAAAGACAGAACGGACAAGCGTGTAAACAGCGGCACGGTAACGCCGTTGTGACGGGTCCATGTTGGCAGAGCAGTTGTCTTTCCCTTCATAGGTCGATGATTATTCCACGATGAACAGTTGCTTACCAGCATTGCCGACCGGCTTTTGCTTCCCTAAACGTGACCATTTTCAACAGTACAAGGCATAAGCGTCACGACATTTTTGCCATTCGGTGAATTTTTTTGGAAAATGACGCACAAATTATCACTCTGCCCGCTTAGCGTCTGTACATGCGAAGTGGCGCAGGTATACTCAGAAGCCTTGTTTTAGCTTATTAGCCCGGTCTGGAGTCGTTACCCCTCATGCAAGAAATTATGCAGTTTGCAAGCAATCACCCCATCCTGAGTCTGGCATGGGTCGTTTTACTTATACTGGTGATTGTGACCACCGTTAAAGGGATGTTCTCTAAAGTAAAAACGATCAGTCGAGGCGAAGCAACCCGACTTATTAACAAAGAGGATGCGGTGGTGGTAGACGTGCGTTCGCGCGACGATTACCGCAAGGGGCATATTTCGGGCGCGGTCAACGTCGCTGCAGCTGATATCAAGAAAGGCAGTTTTGGCGAGCTGGAAAAGCATAAAACACAGCCCATAATTGTGGTATGCGCTACCGGGCAGAGCGCGGCCGATCCTGCTGCACATCTGAGCGCGGCAGGTTTCAATCAGGTGAGCGTGCTCAAAGACGGTATTAGCGGTTGGAGCGGCGAAAATCTGCCGTTAGTTCGCGGTAAATAACCATCCTGAGGTCCCTATGGCAAACGTTGAGATTTATACCAAACCAACCTGTCCGTATTGTCATCGCGCAAAAGCGCTGCTGAATGAGAAAGGCGCGGCGTTCCAGGAGATCCCCATTGATGGGGACATGGCAAAACGTGAAGAGATGATTAAGCGCAGCGGCCGCACGACAGTGCCTCAGATCTTTATTGATGGCCAGCATATTGGTGGCTGCGACGATTTGATGGCACTTAACGATCGTCAGGGTTTAGATCCGTTACTTCAGGCGTAGTTTTACGCCAGACATTTTAACTTACAGGACTTAGTCACATGTCAGAACATAACACTAACGAAATGCAATTCCAGATTCAGCGCGTTTACACGAAGGATATTTCTTTTGAAGCGCCCAATGCGCCGCAGGTGTTTCAGAAAGAGTGGGAGCCAGACGTTAAGCTGGATCTGGATACTGCCTCTTCGCAGCTGGCTGATGAAGTGTATGAAGTGGTGCTGCGTGTGACCGTTACGGCAACCGTTGGCGAAGATACCGCTTTCCTGTGTGAAGTTCAGCAGGCAGGTATTTTCACCATCGGTGGCATTGAAGGTACCCAGATGGCGCATTGCCTTGGCGCTTACTGCCCAAATATCCTGTTCCCTTATGCCCGCGAATGCATCACCAGCCTGGTTTCACGTGGTACCTTCCCGCAGCTTAACCTTGCGCCAGTGAACTTTGATGCGCTGTTTATGAATTATCTGCAGCAGCAGCAAGGCGAAGAAGCGCAACATCAGGATGCCTGATGACCACTCACGCTTCGATTAGCGTCATCGGTGCCGGTTCATACGGCACCGCTTTGGCGATTACGCTGGCCCGCAATGGCCACCCGGTGCTGATGTGGGGGCACAATCCTGCCCATATGGCACAACTTCAGTCCGACCGCTGCAACCGTGCTTTCCTGCCAGATGTAACGTTTCCCGATAATCTGACTGTTGAACCTGACCTGAATACCGTTATAGCCGCCAGCCGCGATTTGTTGGTTGTTGTACCGAGCCATGTTTTCGGCGATGTGCTGACGCAGATAAAGCCCGGTTTACGTGATGACTCACGCATCGTCTGGGCAACGAAAGGACTGGAGAAGGAAACGGGTCGTCTGCTGCAGGATGTTGCCCGCGACATTTTGGGCGAAACGATTCCACTGGCCGTCATCTCCGGCCCCACTTTTGCAAAAGAACTGGCAGCGGGTTTACCGACAGCGATTGCGCTGGCGGCTACTGACGCGCAGTTCGCAGACGATTTACAACAGCGACTGCACTGCGGCAAAAGCTTTCGCGTCTATAACAATCCCGATTTTATCGGGGTTCAACTGGGCGGCGCGGTGAAAAACGTCATTGCTATCGGTGCTGGCATGTCTGATGGCATCGGCTTTGGCGCGAATGCACGCACGGCGTTAATTACGCGCGGGCTGGCCGAGATGAGTCGTCTGGGTGCGGCATTAGGCGCAGATGCCACAACATTTATGGGCATGGCCGGTTTGGGCGATCTGGTGCTGACCTGTACTGATAACCAATCGCGCAATCGTCGTTTTGGCATGATGCTCGGGCAGGGTGAAGATGTCGATAGCGCACAACGCATTATCGGACAAGTTGTAGAAGGCTACAGAAATACCAAAGAAGTCAAAGCGCTGGCTGCACGCACAGGGATTGAAATGCCTATCACCGAACAGATTTATCAGGTGCTCTATTGCGGAAAACCGGCACGAGATGCAGCATTAAGCCTGCTGGGGCGTTCACGGAAGGACGAAAACAGCACAAACTAAAGCAGGAAGCCAAGCGTCATCACCTGTAGCGCCGGTCAAGGCGCTTTTTTTATCGGGAGAAAACAGCATGTCGTCTGATGAGTTAGAACTGGTCTGGAACAACATTAAGGCAGAAGCACGCGCGCTGGCAGACTGCGAGCCAATGCTGGCCAGCTTTTATCATGCGACATTGCTTAAGCATGAGAATCTGGGCAGCGCCCTGAGCTATATGCTGGCCAATAAGCTGGCGAATCCAATCATGCCTGCTATCGCGATTCGTGAAGTTGTCGAAGAGGCCTACCGAAAAGATCCCTCAATGATTGCTTCCGCTGCCTGCGATATTCAGGCCGTACGCCAGCGCGATCCTGCGGTTGATAAATATTCGACGCCGCTGCTGTATCTGAAAGGTTTTCATGCGCTTCAGGCCCATCGTATCGGGCACTGGCTTTGGAATGAAGGCCGACGCGCCTTAGCCGTTTACCTGCAAAATGAAGTGTCCGTTTCCTTTGCTGTGGACATTCATCCGGCCGCAAAAATTGGACACGGGATCATGCTGGATCACGCTACGGGTATTGTGATCGGTGAAACGGCTGTCGTGGAAAACGATGTGTCCATCCTGCAGTCGGTGACGCTCGGCGGGACCGGTAAAACCAGCGGCGACCGTCATCCGAAAATTCGTGAAGGTGTCATGATTGGCGCAGGTGCAAAAATTCTGGGCAATATTGAAGTTGGTCGCGGTGCCAAGATTGGTGCTGGCTCTGTTGTGCTGCAACCCATTCCGCCTCACACCACCGCCGCTGGCGTGCCTGCGCGCATCGTTGGCAAGCCCGGCAGTGAAAAGCCGTCCATGGATATGGACCAGCATTTCAGCGGCAATGGCGCAGGTTTTCAGTTTGGTGACGGAATTTAGGACTTAATCAACGCGCCAGCGTAGTCGAGTTGGCGCCAGGCTTCGTATACCACCACGGATACCGCATTTGATAAATTCATACTGCGGCTTTCCGCCCGCATGGGAATCCGTATTTTTTGCTCTGCAGGCAGCGTCTGTAGCACCTCTGCGGGCAAGCCCCGACTCTCTGGACCAAACAGCAGATAATCACCCTGCTGCCAGGCGACGGCACTGTGCGCGGGCGTCCCCTTCGTTGTCAACGCAAACAGCCGCGCAGGTTGCTCGGTCGTCATGAACGCCTGAAAATCAGCATGGAACTTAATGGCGGTGAACTCGTGGTAATCCAGTCCCGCGCGACGAAGGCGCTTGTCGTCCCAGGCAAAACCCAGCGGTTCGATAAGGTGAAGCTGGAAGCCGGTATTGGCGCACAGGCGAATAATATTACCTGTATTGGGTGGAATTTCTGGTTCAAAGAGTACGATGTTAAGCATAAGGCCCCCGGTAACGAGGGCCGAAGCATAGCAAATTATTGTCTGCCAGAGGAGTAAAGTGGCAGCCAGATTGTCAGACGCAGACCACCCAGTGGGCTGTCATCTGCTTTTACCCAGCCACGGTGCTGCTGAATGGCCGTTTCCACAATGGCCAGCCCCAGGCCGGTGCCGCCGGACTCTCGGTCGCGCGCCTCGTCAGTGCGGTAAAACGGTCGGAATATCTGCTCACGGTCTTCCGGGCTCACGCCGGGACCATCGTCGTCAACGTGAACGGTAATGCCTGCAATATCAACGGAAAAACTGACGCTGATATGGGTATGAGAGTAGCGCAACGCATTCCGCACGATATTCTCCAGCGCACTTTCAAGCGCATGGGGGTTACCATACAAAGGCCATGGCCCCGGAGGATAAGGGATCTCCAGTGTCTTACCCATTTGTTCCGCTTCAAATCGGGCGTCTTCCAGCACGCCGTTCCACAGCTGATTTGCCTTCATGGCCTCGCTGACCAGCGCGTTCTTATGCTGGGTCCTCGACAGCACCAGTAGGTCATTAATCATGCCATCGAGGCGTTGTGCTTCCGTCTCTATACGTTCCAGCTCTTTGCCTTCACCATGACGGCGGCGCAGCAGGGCAGTCGCCAGCTGTAATCGCGTTAATGGCGTGCGTAATTCGTGGCTGATATCAGACAGTAAGCGCTGCTGACCGTTCATCATCCGTTCCAGCGCACTGACCATCTGGTTAAAGCTGGAACCTGCCGCCAGAAATTCCTGTGGGCCTGATTCCAGTTCAGGATGCTGGCGCAGATTACCGCTGGCGACTTCGTCCGCGGCATATTTAAGTTTCCGCGCAGGACGCGCCAGGCTCCATGCCAGCCACAACAGAAGCGGTGAGCTGATCAGCATGGTAACAATGAGCAGCAGCAAAGGGCGATCAAACAACAGATTAATAAAATCCAGCTGAGAGCTGCTGGCGGGGCGGATCAGATACAGCTGATAGTTATCCTCTCCATCCCGGACGGCGAAAGGACCTACCATCTCTACCCGGCCATATTTCTTCTTCTGTGGGTGATCAGCGTTATCTGACTGACCGATGAAGTTACGAATGACCTGCATTTCATTATGCTGTGCGCCGATGACCCGGCCTTCACTGGTGACCAGGAGTAAACGTTGGCCGGGTGGAGCCCACTTCTCAATAGCGCGAAATAAGCGCCGCCACCACATCAAATCATTAGGCGGATCGCGTGACAGCTCGGCTTCAACGTGCTGCTCGATCATTGTGCCCTGGCGCTGCTCGCTTTCCAGCAGCGCCGTCATCTGGCGTGAATCAAGCTTGGGTACCATGAGCACCAGCATCAATACCAGTGCCAGCGTCAGCCAGAAAATAGCAAAGATGCGGGTAGTCAAACTGCCTATCATGATGCCGAAACCATCAAATAACCGCGGCCACGTAAGGTCTTGAACCACGGATGCCCATCGCGACGTTCAGGGAGTTTACGGCGCAGGTTCGAGATGTGCATATCGATGGCACGGTCAAAAGGCGTCAGGCGTTTACCCAGCACCTCCTGGCTAAGATGCTCGCGCGAGACAACCTGACCTAAATGCTGAGCCAAAAGGTACAACAGGGTGAATTCTGTGCCGGTGAGATCCAGCGTTTCGTTATCGAAACTGGCTTCCTGACGGCCCGGGTTCAGGCGCAGGCAGTCCACTTCCAGCGTAGGTGAGCTGTTATCGTGCTGCTGCTGTTGTTCGCTCCAGTTCGAACGGCGCAGGATAGCGCGTATGCGCGCAACCAGCTCCCGATCATTAAAGGGCTTAGGCAGATAGTCATCGGCGCCCAGCTCAAGGCCCAGCACACGATCAAGCTCGCTTCCGCGGGCGGTAAGCATAATCACAGGTGTTTGATACTGCTGGCGTAATTCTTTCAGGGTGTCGATACCGTTTTTCTTGGGCATCATGACATCCAGTAAAAGCAAATCAATTGAGTTATCGAGCAGATTCAGTGCTTGCTCACCATCGCTGGCAACCACCACTTCAAACCCTTCCATTTCTAACAGTTCTTTTAAAAGCGAAGTCAATTCGCGGTCATCATCTACCAACAGGATTTTATTCATTTTTGTAGCCCTCCGCAGGCAAAATAGCGTGTTCCTATGATACCAATCCATCGCTTTACGTACTTTTACACCCCCTGACGGATGTTTGCAGCTATCGCCGTACACTGGCTATCGTTGAATCGCAAAACAGAACGAACTGGAGTAAACGATGCGCAAATTAACCGCCGTCGTTCTTGCCTCAGCGATGGTTCTCAGTCACGCCAGCGCAGGAGCAGCAGAGTCGATGGCGCTTGACGAGGTGCATCACGGCGGATTTACGACAGGCAGTATGACGCAAAATTCGCAAAGTCACATGTTCGACGGCATTGAGTTGACGGAACATCAACGACAACAAATGCGTGACCTTATGCAGCAAGCCCGACATGACCGTCCGGCAACGAATATTGATGATATCGCAGCTATGCACGATTTGGTGACGGCAGATAAATTTAACGAAGCGGCCATACGTGACAAGGCAGAGGCCCTCGCCAAAGTTCAGGTTGAACAGCAAGTTGAGATGGCGAGAGTGCGTAATCAGATGTACCACCTGTTAACGCCCGAGCAGCAGGCCGCGTTACAGAAGAATTATGAGCAGCGCCTGAATGCCATGCGTAAGCTCTCAAGTTTGCAGCCAGCTTCGACGCTGCAACCCGTAAGTCGTACCAGTAGTAACCAGTAGTAAATAGTATCCCTGTTTTCCTTGCCATAGACACATCCCTGTCTTCCCCCTCATGATGAGGGGGTTTTTTTTATCTGTTTTTCGCCATTATTTACTGTAGTTTTACAGTGCGCGAAAAAATGATCTGGACGATTGAATGGCAACGTTTTTTTATTTTTCTTACGCACGCTTTCCTGTCTGTTATTACTGTCTTGCCGATCTGTTTTACAGGTCGTGAGTTATTTCCAATCGATTGATAAATATAAAGATTACATTAATTTATTTGTGCATTTTCCTTTCTTTTCAAGGGGCTGTAAATATCCCGCTCCGCTTGCACCTTATCCGGCCTCGCCTACACTTATATTGTCTCAGCAAGGAAGCCGATGCACTTCTGAAATTAACGGAGAGCAGCAACCACATCATGTAGTCCGAATTAATCTATTAATGGAGTAAATTATGGCAGAGCATCGTGGTGGTTCAGGTAATTTCGCAGACAACCCGCAAAAAGCCTCTGAAGCCGGTAAAAAAGGCGGAAAGAGCAGCGGCAACGGCGGCGGCGGTAATTTCAAAAATAACCCCGAAAAAGCCTCCGAAGCGGGCAAGAAAGGCGGCAAAAAATAATTTTGCTGAGCACTGAACCAAATCTGCACGTTGATTTGGCGCTTACTTAGGTAAGCAATCCTTCGCCCCATCGTTACCCGATGGGGCGAAGTCGTATTATCTCTTCCCGTCTTATCCCTCATCACGCTGTCCGAACGGTATCAGTCGGGCGCATCGCCTGCGTCAGTGTTAAACTTAGCCCTTCTCTGCTGTTATTTTACCTCTTCAGTCATGAAGTTCATGGAGTGTGGCATGCAGGCTTCGTATGGAAAGTGGGTTAAATCTGCGGCGATTGCGGCGACGCTGCTGGCGACAACCTTGTTAATTATCAAGATTTTTGCCTGGTGGTATACCGGATCGGTTAGCCTGCTGGCAGCCATGGTTGATTCGCTGGTGGACATTGCCGCTTCCCTGACAAACCTGCTGGTGGTGCGCTATTCCCTTCAGCCCGCTGACGCCGATCACACCTTTGGCCACGGTAAAGCGGAATCGCTGGCCGCCCTGGCGCAAAGCATGTTCATTTCAGGTTCGGCACTTTTCCTCTTTCTGACGGGTATTCAGCATCTCGCTTCCCCGAATGAACTGCGATCGCCCGGTATGGGCATTATCGTGACGGTGCTGGCTCTCATTTCGACATTACTGCTGGTGGCTTTCCAGCGCTGGGTCGTACGAAAAACACGCAGTCAGGCGATTCGGGCCGATATGCTGCATTATCAATCCGATGTTTTCATGAACGGGGCAATTTTGGTCGCGCTGGTGTTAACCAGCTACGGATTCGCTCGCGCCGATGCGCTGTTTGCGCTGGGCATTGGCGTGTATATTCTCGTCAGCGCACTTCGGATGGGCTATGAAGCCGTTCAGTCCCTGTTGGACAGAGCCTTACCCGATGAAGAACGACAACATATTATTGCGATTTCATCAAACTGGCCCGGTGTGCAAGGCGTTCATGATGTGCGGACGCGTCAGTCTGGCCCGACGAAATTTATTCAGCTTCACGTAGAGCTGGAAGATCAATTACCGTTAGTGCAGGCACACCGAATCGCCGATCAGGTTGAAAAAGCATTACGCGAAGCCTTTCCCGGGTCGGACGTCATTATTCATCAGGATCCCTGTTCTGTGGTACCGTCAGAGAAACAGGATGCATTCAATTTCTGACGCACAGGAAAGACGTTAGAAAGATGAAAATGACATGCAGCTAACATTGCTAAAAAAATTAGTGAAAAGTTGTCTGACCTGAATCAATTCAGCATCAGGCCTTTGATATACTATCTGCCATCATATGTCGCGCTTACCACATCAGTGTTCATCAGCGTTGCACAGGCCGGATTAACCCTTAGTTTTGAACAATCCAGAGGTTGTCATGATCAAAAAAATTGGTGTACTGACCAGCGGCGGTGACGCCCCAGGCATGAACGCAGCCATTCGCGGTGTAGTTCGCTCCGCATTAAGCGAAGGGCTGGAAGTTTTTGGTATCTATGACGGCTATCAGGGTTTATATGAAGATCGCATGATCAACCTCGACCGCTACAGTGTGTCAGATATGATCAATCGCGGCGGCACGTTCCTGGGTTCTGCACGTTTTCCTGAGTTTCGTAATGATGATGTCCGCCAGGTAGCAATCGAGAACCTGAAAAAGCGGGGCATTGATGCCTTAGTAGTGATCGGTGGCGACGGTTCGTATATGGGTGCCAAGCGGCTCACCGAAATGGGCTTTCCGTGTATCGGTCTGCCAGGCACGATTGACAACGACGTGGCCGGGACAGATTACACCATCGGCTACTTTACGGCGCTGGAAACGGTCGTCGAAGCCATTGACCGCCTGCGTGATACGTCGTCATCGCATCAGCGCATCTCGATTGTTGAAGTCATGGGCCGTTACTGTGGCGACCTGACGCTGGCTGCGGCTATTGCCGGGGGATGTGAATTTATCGTGTTACCTGAGATTCCTTACACTCGTGAGGAGCTGGTGGCAGAGATTAAAGCCGGTATTGCGAAAGGTAAAAAGCACGCGATCGTAGCTATTACGGAGCACATCTGTGATATCGACGACCTGGCGCGTTTCATCGAAACAGAAACCAAACGCGAAACGCGCGCCACGGTACTTGGTCATATCCAGCGCGGCGGCGCGCCCTGCGCTTATGACCGCATTCTTGCGTCGCGCATGGGTGCCTATTCGATTGAGTTGCTGATGCAGGGCTACGGTGGCCGGTGTGTAGGTATCCAGAATGACAAGATGGTCCATCACGATATCATTGATGCCATTGAAAATATGAAACGTCCATTTAAGCGTGACTGGATGGATACGGCTAAGCAGCTGTACTAAGTATTACCGGGCATGCTTAACGGCATGCCCTTATGCCTTCCTCATATTCCCCAAAGTTATAACCGCTTATTTTTAATTCTTTTAGCTATAATCACGTTTATGTCACGCTTGTCTCATCATGAATGGGGAGAGTGCGCAATGAATAAATGGGCCGTGGGTTTAGGGTTGTTACTGGCATCTGGCAGTGTTCTGGCGAAGGATATTCAGCTGCTAAACGTTTCTTATGATCCTACCCGGGAACTCTACGAGCAGTACAACAAGGCCTTTAGCGCGCACTACAAACAGGAAACGGGCGACAACGTGGTCATCCGCCAGTCGCACGGCGGTTCAGGTAAACAGGCGACTTCTGTCATCAACGGTATTCGTGCTGATGTGGTGACGCTGGCGCTGCAGTCGGATGTTGATGCAATTGCTGATCGCGGTCGCATTGATAAAGACTGGATTAAACGTCTGCCCGACAACTCCGCGCCTTATACCTCCACGATTGTCTTTTTGGTGCGTAAAGGCAATCCTAAAGGCATCCATGACTGGAGCGATCTTATCAAGCCCGGCGTTTCGGTGATTACCCCAAATCCTAAAACGTCAGGCGGCGCTCGCTGGAATTACCTGGCTGCCTGGGGCTGGGCACTGGATCATAACAACGGCGATCAGGCAAAAGCACAGCGTTACGTGAAAGATCTGTTTAAGCATGTTGAAGTGCAGGATTCCGGTGCGCGCGGCGCAACCAATACCTTTGTAGAGCGCGGTATTGGTGATGTCCTGATCGCCTGGGAAAACGAAGCCTACCTGGCGGTCAATAAACTGGGTAAAGACAAATTTGAAATTGTGACGCCAAGTGAATCGATTCTCGCGGAGCCAACTGTGTCCGTCGTGGATAAGGTGGTCGATGAGAAGGGAACGCGTCAGGTGGCGGAAGCCTATCTGAAATATCTCTACTCGACGGAAGGGCAGACGATTGCGGCTGAAAACTATTATCGTCCGCGCAATGAAGAGGTCGCGAAGAAGTTCGCCAGTACGTTTGCGCCGGTAAAACTGTTTACCATCGACGACAAGTTTGGCGGCTGGGCGAAGGCGCAAAAAACGCACTTCGCTGATGGCGGCACCTATGATCAGATCATGAAGCCGTAATTCTTACCGGTTATTCTTGAAACCAGCGGAAACGCTGGTTTTTTTATGCGTGACATTTACGCGCTGTCAGGTGAGGATGCGAATGAAAATAGTCAGGGGAAGATAACAATGCAGGCAAATCGTCGGGCCTTCATCATCATTGCGCTTCTGCTGGTATTGATCGGCGCAGGGATCCTGGTTGCGGCTACGCATGTTAAAACGAATGCGGATGCGCTTTGGCAAATCGTCAGTGAAAAGTGTCTGCCCGATCAGCTCACGCATGGTCAATCCGCGCCGTGTCAGCGCGTTGATCTGCAGCACCGCTACGCGCTGTTGAAAGATCGAAACGGCCCCCTTCAGTATCTGCTCATCCCCATTGATAAAATCACCGGAATCGAAAGCCCACAGTTGCTCCGTTCAGACACGCCGAATTATTTTGACCTGGCCTGGCAGGACAGAGGCGTCGTGGCGCAAAAATATGGCAAGCCCATCAACGACAGTGTGCTGTCACTGGCCATCAATTCCCAGTACGGCCGTACCCAGAATCAGCTTCATATTCATCTTTCATGCCTTCGGCCTGATGTGAGAAAGCAACTGGATGCGCTGACACCCACGTTCACACCGGAATGGAAAGCCGTCACCTTTCTCAGTCATCCTTATCACGTGCGTACGCTGAGTGAAGCCGAGCTGGCAGAGCAAAGCGTATTTATCCGTCTGGCCGCTGAGATACCGCATGCACGCGATCAGATGGGCCGCTACGGCCTCGCGTTAGCGCGCTTGTCTGATGGGCGGTTGATACTGATGGCAGTGGAGCGCAACTGGCTGTTGTTAAATAAAGGTTCCGCTGAGGAAGTGCAGGATCACGACTGCGCGTTACTGCAACCCATAAAAAAAGCGGCCTGATTTGGCCGCTCAGAATGGACTAAGCGCCAGGTCAGCCTTGTTTGGCTGCCGCGGCTGCTTTAACGATGACCGCAAATGCATCGGCTTTCAGTGACGCACCGCCAACCAGGGCACCGTCAATGTCCGGCTGCGTAAACAGCTCGGCTGCATTTTTATCGTTGACTGAACCACCGTACTGAATAATCACTTGCTCAGCGACAGCAGCATCTTTTTTCGCGATATGGTCACGAATGAATTTGTGAACGGCCTGCGCCTGCGCTGGGGTGGCTGATTTACCCGTGCCAATCGCCCAGACGGGTTCGTAAGCGATAACCGCATCTTTAAATGCTTCGGCACCCTGAGTGGTCAGTACAGCATCAAGCTGACGTGCACACACTTCTTCGGTTTTGCCTGCTTCATTTTCGGCTTCGGTTTCGCCGATGCACAGAACCGGCACCAGACCCGCTGCTTTTAAGACGGCAAATTTTTTCGCAATGAATTCATCGCTTTCTTTATGGTAAGTGCGGCGTTCTGAGTGACCAATGATGATGTACTTCGCGCCAATATCTTTCAGCATCTCAGCGGAAATCTCGCCGGTAAATGCGCCAGACAGGTTTACATCAACGTTTTGAGCACCCAGTGCAATATGGCTACCGGAGACAGCATGTTTAGCCTGATCAAGATAGAGCGCAGGGGGGGCAATAGCAACGCCACAGCCTTCCACGCCCGACAGTTCTTTGCGCAGACCGTCGATCAGTTCGGCTGTCATATGCTTGCTGCCATTCAACTTCCAGTTACCCATAACCAGTGGATGTCGCATTCTATCCTCCGCATAACGCGATACATGAAATGGCGCTGCCCTGGGGCAACGTTGTCTGCCAGACAGTATAGAGATCAAATAATGCCATGGCTTTGCTTTTCGTCATTTTTGCCCCGTCCATCAGGGCGTAGCCAGCGCCAGTTTTACCGGCTCAATGGCAAAGGTGAGTCCTTTATCCCCGTTATCTGAAACCACGAAACGCAGTGCGCCTTCAACGTGCTCATAGTATCGTGAGCCTTTACCGGCTTTAAGCAGCGTTTCCAGCTTTTTTCGCCCTTCTTCCTGCGTGAGTCCCGGCACAAAAAAACGTAACATGGCGGTCATATAATCAAGCGCCTTAGCCTGCGAGGCGCTCTGGTCAGGCCCCGGAATCGGCAGCCACGTGATCTGCAACGTTTTGATTTTGCCCGTGCCCGGCTCAAGCGCCGTAGAAGAATAAAGGGTTTCATTAATTTTGGTGGCGGCGCGTGTCAGATCGCTCTTTTCATCGCGCGTATCAATGGCACTGTATTCCCTGAGCGGCAATTGGGGATTGGCCAGGTTGTATTTTTCACGAAACTGGCCAATGGTCATGTCCAGCGTGGGTGCGCCCGGTAACAGATAGGGTGCGGTTGGCATGTGTTCAGCCTTGTCGAGGGGTTGCGGATCGGCGGCAAATACCGGAACCGTCAGCGCGACGCTCAGCAACAGTACGCCTGGCAAATTCTTCATTTTGTCGGCTCTGACCAATAAACTCGATGCCAAATTAGAACGGTTTTTATCTTCAAGGTCAAAAGTGTGCAGCGTAAAATTTTGTCTAAGGAAAGTGCATGATAATCCAGCAATGGTTTTTCTCTTTTCGCGGGCGCGTAGGGCGTCGGGATTTTTGGCTCTGGCAGGCAATCTGGGTACTGCTAACCAGCCTGCTGTTTTTCCTGGCAGGTAACGATCTGCTGGACACACAGATGGCTGCGTTTGGCATCGTCTGCTTATTGTGGCCTGCCAGCGCGATTGTGGTTAAACGCCTGCACGATCGCGATCGCCGGGGCTACTGGGCCCTCCTGCTGATTGCCGCCTGGCTACTGATGGCAGGCAACTGGAGCATGACGGGAGAGGTCTTACAGTGGCTCATCGGGCGCGTACTGCCCTTTATTATCCTGGCCGGATTGATTCTGGATCTGGGGGTGTTTCGTGGCACCGTCGGCGACAACCGCTTTGGTGCCGCGCCGGTGCCCTTGCGTCTGAAACGCGCGCCTTACCAGTAGTTTTCGCTGGTGATATGGCCGGGTTTGCGCTTAAGGTGCTTGCGCATACCGCGCGTCTCTTTCAGTAACTGCTGCGTATCACGTACCATCTGTGGATTACCACAAACCATGACATGGCTGGTCTCTGCGTCAATGGCTAACCCTGCTGCCTGCTCCAGCTTGCCATTCTCAATCAGGGCCGGAATGCGTCCCGTCAGCGACCCCAGACTTTCCTCACGGCTGACAACCGTGATGATCTGCAACTTACCGTTATAGATTTGCTGGAGTTGCTGCATCAGCGGTAAAAAGCTCAGGTCGGCGGCATAACGGGCGGCATGGACCAGAACGATATTATCGAAGCGATCCAGGCCTTCGCCCTGTTGCAGGATCGACAGGTAAGGGCCCACGGCGGTACCGGTCGCCAGCATCCATAATGTTTGACACTCAGGGACTTCATCCAGAATAAAAAAGCCCGCCGCATCTTTGGTGATCATCACCTGATCACCGGGGCGCAGCGCCTGCAGATGCGGGCTTAATTTGCCGTCGGGTACGGTGACTAAGTAGAACTCAAGCAGGTCGTCATTGGGTGCATTGACGTAAGAGTAAGCTCGCTGCACACGTTCGCCCTCAATTTCGAGTGCCAGTTTTGCGTACTGTCCGGCATGGAAGGGGGCAATCGGTGCCTTAACCCGCAGGCTAAACAGCGCATCGGTCCAGTTTTTCACTTCCTTCACTTGCGCATTGATCCACTCGGCCATAGTGACTCCTTAAGCGTTGATAGTCAGGCGGATAAACATCTTCGCTACTGCTCTGACAGATTACCAGTCGGTAACGGGGCAAAGGCTCTAATCGACAAACTGTAATATTAAGTTTACATCCTGGTTGCATTTATTGACGTGAATGGCGCACCCACTTTGTGTGAATCACTCGCTTTGTCACGTAATCCTGATATTTTCCTGCCACAACCTGTTTCAGCCGTTAGTTGTGCTGTTTAAACGTTCCTTTTCATACAGAATTTTTGTTCAATGATGATGAAGAAGATAGAAAATCGCCCGTTGTTGATCATGCTCATCGCATTGGTCGCAGTAGGGCAGATGGCTCAGACCATTTATGTGCCGGCAATGGCGGCAATGGCGGACGCACTGCAGGTGCGTAACGGCATGATGCAACATGTCATGGCGGCCTATTTAATGACCTATGGTGGATCGCAGCTGATCTATGGCCCGTTGTCTGACAGCGTAGGACGCCGTCCGGTGATCCTGGCGGGCATGGCGATCTTTATGATCGGATCAATGATTGCCTTACTGGCCTCATCACTGGATATGCTGGTCATTGGCAGTGCGATTCAGGGCGCGGGCACTGGCGTGGCCGGGGTGATGGCGCGGACCATGCCGCGCGACCTCTATAATGGCCATGCGTTACGTCAGGCGAACAGCTGGCTCAACATGGGCGTGCTTGCCAGCCCGTTAGTCGCGCCAGTGATTGGCGCAGCGTTGACACAACTGTTTGGCTGGCATGCCTGTTTCGCTTTTTTACTGCTGTTATGCATGATCGTGACGGTGACTATGGCGTGCTGGTTGCCGGAAACACGCCCGGTCAGCGCCGAAGTAACGCCGTTCCTTAAACGTTACATTCGTCTGTTACGCGATGCGAATTTTGTCCGCTATCTGGTACTGCTGATTGGTGCGCTGTCAGGCATTGCCGTCTTTGAGGCCAGCTGTGGTGTGCTGCTGGGCGGCGTACTGGGTCTGAACAGTTTTACCGTCAGTATCTTGTTCATTCTGCCCATCCCGGCCGCCTTCTTTGGGGCATGGTTTGCCGGGCGTGAGCAGCGTTCCTGGCACAGCCTGATGTGGTTTGGCGTCAACAGTTGCCTGCTGGCAGCAGTGCTGATGTGGGTGCCTGCCTGGTTTGGCATCATGACTATCTGGACGTTATTGATACCGGCATCGCTGTTCTTCTTTGGCGCGGGGATGCTGTTTCCCCTGGCGACATCGGGTGCCATGGAACCCTATGCCTGGCTGGCAGGAAGCGCGGGTGCATTGATTGGTGGTATGCAGAACCTGGAGTCCGGGCTGGTCGCTTCTTTGTCGGCGTTGATGCCACAGCGCGATCAGTTCAGTCTTGGCATGCTGATGTTCGTCACGGCGCTGGTGATGCTGCTCTGCTGGCTACCGCTTTCGCGCCAGCCAGCAGGTGACAATCAGGCGGTTACAGGATAAAAGGGTGCAGAGCTGGATCTTTACGGTCGAGATAATGTACAGACTGAATGCGGCGAATCGTGCGCGATTTGCCGCGTATTAACAGCGTTTCGCTGGTGGCCATATTGCCCTGACGAGTAATACCTTTCAGCAGGTCGCCGCTGGTGATGCCGGTAGCCGCAAAAACGACATTATCATTGCGCGCCATCGTCTGAAGTGGCAGAACCTTTCCGGCTTCGATTCCCATACCAGCACACCGTTTCAGCTCATATTCGCCAATGCGGCGGTTTTCCTCCGTGTCACCTTTCACATGGTGACGTGCCAGTAATCTGCCTTGCATATCACCATCCAGCGCACGGATAACGGCGGCTGAAACCACGCCTTCAGGCGCGCCGCCAATCCCGTACATCACGTCAACTTCATTGTCCGGCATACAGGTCAGTATGGATGCCGCAACGTCGCCATCGGGAAAGGCAAAAATGCGTACGCCCAGCGCTTTAAGCTGTTGGATGACAGCGTCATGGCGCGGCTTGGCCAGAATCGATACGGTGAGCTCTGAGAGCGGTTTATTCATGGCGATCGCGATATTACGCAGGTTAAGCTCAAGCGGTTGGTCCAGATTTATATGGCCGCGCGCCGCCGGACCCACGATAAGCTTCTCCATATACATGTCAGGCGCATGAAGAAAGGTGCCTTTATCGCCTACGGCCATGACGGCAAGCGCATTGGCTTGTCCCATCGCCGTCATGCGTGTGCCTTCAATGGGATCGACCGCAATATCTACCGCGTCACCCTGGCCGGTTCCCACTTTCTCGCCGATATAAAGCATCGGGGCTTCGTCGATTTCCCCTTCGCCAATCACAATCTGGCCATCGATCTGGATGGTATTTAAGACGTGACGCATGGCATGGACCGCCGCACCGTCGGCCGCGTTTTTGTCGCCGCGTCCTAACCATTTATAGCCTGCCAGCGCGGCAGCTTCGGTTACGCGGGAAAATTCAATGGCAAGTTCTCGTTTCATTGTAGGCACCTGACAAAAAACAGGCAGGCAGTGTAGCGGAGGGAGAAGGCGGGGAAAAGGCCCGTGACAGCCCAGGTCACGGGCATAGGGCAGATTACTCTTTTTCTTCCCACGCTTGCGCGCGCGCAACGGCTTTTTTCCAGCCGGCGTAGCGGAAGTTACGCTCTGTGGTTTCAAGCGTTGGACGGAATTCGCGCTCAACGACAGCCTTAGCACGGACTTCATCCAGGTCTTTCCAGAAGCCAACGGCCAGACCCGCCAGATACGCGGCACCCAGTGCTGTGACTTCGCGCACTTCAGGACGCTCAACGCGCGTACCCAGAATGTCAGACTGGAACTGCATCAGGAAGTTATTGGCAACCGCACCACCGTCGACACGGAGTGACTGAAGACGTGTGTTAGCATCGTTTTGCATGGCTTCCAGGACGTCACGCGTCTGGTAAGCGATGGACTCCAGCGTTGCACGGATGATGTGGTTTGCATTCGCACCACGTGTCAGACCGAACAGCGCACCACGCGCATAGGGATCCCAGTAAGGTGCGCCCAGACCGGTAAAGGCTGGCACCATATATACGCCGTTAGAATCTTTCACTTTCATCGCGAAGTATTCAGAGTCAGCCGCATCGCTAATCAACTTCATCTCATCGCGTAACCACTGAATGGCTGCGCCACCGATAAAGACGGCACCTTCCAGCGCGTAGTTCACTTCTCCACGCGGGCCGCAGGCAATAGTCGTCAGCAGACCGTGCGTTGAAGTCACCGCTTCGGTACCGGTGTTCATCAGCATAAAGCAGCCGGTGCCGTAGGTGTTTTTCGCCATTCCCGGCTGCACGCACATTTGACCGTAAAGCGCAGCCTGCTGGTCGCCAGCAATACCGGCGATAGGAATACGCGTACCGCCTTTACCACCGATGTTAGTCTGTCCGTATACTTCAGACGAAGATTTCACTTCTGGTAACATTTCACGCGGGATATCAAGAACATCCAACAGGCGTTGATCCCACTCAAGTGTGTGGATGTTGAACAACATGGTACGTGAGGCATTCGTGTAATCGGAGATATGCACACGTCCCTGAGTCATTTTCCAGACCAGCCAGGTATCCACAGTACCGAACAGCAATTCGCCACGTTTTGCACGCTCACGCGCACCTTCAACGTTATCAAGAATCCATTTCACTTTGGTGCCGGAGAAGTAGGGGTTAATCACCAGACCCGTGGTGTGCTGAATGTATTCTTCCAGCCCCTCACTCTTCAGCTTGTGACAGTAGTCAGCGGTACGGGGATCCTGCCAGACAATGGCATTATAAACCGGTTTGCCCGTTTCTTTATCCCAGACGATGGTCGTTTCACGCTGGTTCGTAATGCCGATAGCGGCGATTTCATCAGAACGAATATCAGCATGGGCCAGCACTTCTACGAGCGTTGAACTCTGGGACGCCCAAATATCCATAGGATCATGTTCTACCCAGCCCGCTTTGGGATAGATTTGAGTAAATTCGCGTTGCGATACCGCCACAATGTTAGCGTCATGATCCAGCACAACAGCGCGTGAACTGGTTGTGCCCTGATCCAGAGCGACGATGTATTTTTTATCGGTGGTAGTCATAAATTCATTCCTGATGATAAAAGTGGAACTTACGCTTTACGTTCATGCGCGGACGCAATCGGTTTGTCAGTGCTGGGTGAGGCAATCACCGCGCCGGGTAAATGGCGACCAATCAGGGCGCGATAACCAAAGGCACCCAGGCAAGCACCGACCAGTGGACCAAAAATTGGCACAAGGAAATAAGGGATCTGATGGCCGCCCGTAAAGGCAACGGAGCCCCAGCCAGCCAGCCATTCGAAAACTTTAGGTCCGAAATCACGAGCCGGGTTCAGCGCAAAACCGGTCAGTGGACCCATTGAACCGCCAATCACCGCTACCAGCAGGCCAATCAACAGGGGTGCCATTGGACCACGTGGAACGCCGTTGCCGTCATCCGTCAGCGCCATAATCACAGACATCAATACCGCGGTGATGACCATTTCTACCAGGAACGCCTGGCCCACGGAAATCTGTGGATTTGGATAGGTAGAGAAAATGCCGGCCAGACTCAGGCTTTCAACTGAACCGCGCACTATGTTATGACTTTGTTCGAAATTGATAAACAAGCTGTAGTAAAGACCATATACCAGCGCTGCGCCACAGAATGCGCCTGCGACCTGAGACAGGATATAAGGCACGACTTTGCGGCCTTCAAAATTAGCGAAAAGACAAAGTGCAATCGTAACGGCTGGATTGAGGTGGGCGCCTGATACGCCAGCACTGAGGTAGACCGCCATTGAAACGGCTAAACCCCAGACGATACAGATTTCCCATTGGCCAAAAGAGGCGCCAGCCAGCTTAAGCGCGGCAACACAACCCGCGCCGAAAAACAGGATCAAACCGGTACCCAGAAATTCGGCAATACACTGACCTTTGAGTGTGGTTGTAGTCTGACTCATGATAGTTGTTCCTGAAGCGAGGTTAAATTTTATCAGTTTTTGTTCTCAGTCCGTGAGTCACCCATCTTCGTTGTAGGGCTGATGTTAATTTATCGTTAACGAGCATAAACGAGAAATAGCGAAATTGATTTTTGTGTGGCGCGTCAAAAAAATGCGCGTTTTCGCGTGTTTCAGTTTTCTTTAAGCGCCATTGAGTGCCTTTCTGCGGGCTTTCTTCAGGCTCTGACAGTAATGCGCGCAGCAAAAAGTGGTTTTTAGGGATAGGCTGAAAAGTGGTACTGACAGTGGACTGCAGGCCTGCGTTGCTGGACTTGCGGGATGAGGCTACATACAATCGGGACAACGTTGCTGGTAAACGCCTTGTGTGCGAAAGCTGGCATCATCAACGCCTTGCAGGATTTTAGGAGAGGTCAGAAAGATGTCATTTGAAGTGTTTGAGAAACTGGAAGCGAAAGTACAGCAGGCGATTGATACTATCACCTTGCTGCAAATGGAAATTGAAGAGCTGAAAGAGCAGAACAACAACCTGCGCAATGAGGCGCAGAACGCAGCCGGCAACCACGAAGCTCTGATGCGTGAAAATCAGCATCTGAAAGAGGAGCAGCATGTCTGGCAAGAACGCCTGCGTGCCTTGTTGGGAAAAATGGAAGAGGTTTAAGCCTCTGCTGATACAAAAACGGGTGCCACTGGCACCCGTTTTCGTTTGCAGACATTATTCAATATCAAGCGGGTCTTCCGACAAAATCATACCGGTGTTGTCTGCATACAGGTGATCGCCTGAGAAAAAAGTGACGCCACCAAAATTCACGCGCACATCGCTTTCACCAATCCCTTCGCCCGCTGCGCCCACCGGAATGGCTGCAATGGCCTGGATACCAATTTCCAGCTCTTCCAGTTCGTCAACCTGACGAACTGAACCGTAAACGACGATGCCTTCCCACTCATTCTGTGCTGCCAGACGCGCAAGTTGTGCATCCACTAACGCACGGCGCACTGAACCGCCGCCATCAATTAACAGTACGCGACCCCGGCCATTCTCTTCCAACAGATCGTAAAGCAGGCCGTTATCTTCAAAGCATTTCACTGTGGTTATCTGACCGCCGAATGAGGTCCGCCCACCGAAATTTGAGAAAAGCGGTTCAACAACATTCACTTCTTCGTGGTAGATGTCGCAGAGTTCAGAAGTATCGTATTTCATAAGGGTTTCGTCTGTTTGCCACAGGAGCGCTAAGTATATCGCTTTATGCTAATTGTTGGCAAAATCATCAATCGTAAAAAAACGGTACGGCATCAAGCGCATGCAGAAAAAAGCCCAGACGTAATGTCTGGGCTTTGATACTACGCATGGACACGGAGTGTTACAGAATAAAGCGGCTTAAATCTTCATCTGCAACCAGTTCATCCAGATGCTTGCCGACGTAATCAGCATCGATGGTTACGGACTCTCCACTGCGATCGCTGGCATCGTAAGAAATATCTTCCATCAGGCGCTCCAGCACGGTATGCAGACGACGCGCACCGATGTTTTCGGTCGTTTCGTTGACCTGCCAGGCTGCTTCCGCGATACGGCGAATACCATCGTCGGTGAAGTGAATGTTCACGCCTTCGGTATTCATCAGCGCTTTGTACTGTACGGTGACGGAGGCATTCGGTTCAGTCAGAATGCGCTCGAAATCATTGACCGTCAGCGCCTGCAGTTCAACGCGAATCGGTAAACGGCCCTGTAGCTCAGGAATCAAATCAGACGGGCTGGCCACCTGGAATGCGCCCGAGGCGATAAACAGGATATGGTCAGTTTTAACCATGCCATGCTTTGTCGACACGGTACAGCCCTCTACCAGTGGCAGCAGGTCGCGCTGGACACCTTCGCGCGAAACATCGGGGCCACCGGCGTTTTGGCCGCCGCGTTTACAGATCTTATCGATCTCATCGATGAAGACGATGCCGTGCTGTTCAACCGCGTCGATGGCATCCTGTTTCAGTTCTTCCGGGTTAACCAGCTTAGCCGCTTCCTCTTCAATCAACAGCTTCATCGCTTCTTTGATTTTGAGTTTGCGTGGCTTTTGCTTTTGACCACCCAGATTCTGGAACATGGACTGTAGCTGGCTGGTCATCTCTTCCATGCCCGGCGGTGCCATGATTTCTACACCCGGCCCTGTTACAGCTAAGTCGATCTCGATTTCTTTATCATCGAGCTGGCCTTCACGCAGCTTCTTACGGAAAGACTGACGCGCAGATGAGGGCTCACTGGTGTGTTCAGCCTGTCCCCAGTTATTTTTTGCCGGCGGGATGAGGACATCCAGGATGCGCTCTTCCGCCATTTCTTCTGCGCGGTATTTGTTCTTCTCAATGGCCTGGCTGCGCACCATTTTAATCGCGGAGTCCGTCAGGTCGCGAATGATGGAGTCGACTTCTTTACCGACATAACCCACTTCGGTGAACTTGGTGGCTTCCACCTTGATGAAGGGAGCGTTAGCCAGTTTTGCCAGTCGGCGAGCAATTTCCGTTTTACCTACACCGGTCGGGCCGATCATGAGAATGTTTTTCGGTGTCACTTCGTGACGCAACTCTTCATCAAGCTGCATACGGCGCCAGCGATTACGCAGCGCGATGGCCACGGCGCGCTTGGCGCTGTCCTGACCAATGATAAAGCGGTTCAGTTCGCTGACGATTTCGCGTGGAGTCATTTCAGACATGGTTAAATCCTTACGACTTAGACGTTAATTCTTCAAAATTAACGTTGTGGTTAGTGTAGATGCAAATATCGCCAGCGATATTCAGCGATTTCTCAACGATGTCACGTGCGCCCAGCTCTGTATTCTCCAGGAGTGCGCGCGCCGCCGCCTGAGCGAAGGGACCGCCTGAACCGATGGCAATAAGATCGTTTTCAGGCTGAATGACGTCACCATTACCACTGATAATCAGCGAGGCGGATTCATCGGCCACCGCCAGTAGCGCTTCAAGACGGCGCAACATCCGATCGGTGCGCCAGTCTTTCGCCAGCTCAACGGCCGCTTTCACCAGATGGCCCTGATGCATTTCAAGTTTACGTTCGAAGAGTTCAAACAGGGTAAAGGCATCGGCGGTACCGCCAGCGAAGCCAGCAATGACTTTATCGTTGTAAAGACGACGCACTTTTTTAACGTTGCCTTTCATTACGGTATTACCGAGCGTAGCCTGGCCATCACCGCCAATCACTACCTGGCCGTTGCGTCGAACACTTACTATTGTTGTCACGGGCAGACCCCTTTTACTGTCGGAAAAAAGCTCCGCGCACAAGGCGCGGAGGATCATGCAGACAGATATGGGGCGGGTTTGACGGGTTTCAACCCCCAATGGCGAGCGGAATGCAGCCGGAATGGCCTGACGCACGCAGACGTTTCAGCGTACTGTCGGCACTGGCCCGATCTTTAAAGGGCCCGACCACCACACGGTTCCAGCCGCCGCCGGAGGTGAGGCGACTTTCAAAACCTTCGAACGCCAGGGCAGCACGCACGGATTCAGCCTGTTCTGTTCCCTTGAACGAACCGCACTGCACCATCCAGCGTTGCGATGCCGCTTTTTCAGCAGGTTTCGTTTTCGCCGTATCCTGTGTCTTAGGCTGGGCGGTAGGTTCGCGTGTCACCGGCGCAGGTTGTGACTGCTGCTGGGTATTCTGCTGTTGCTGGCGCTGCGTATGTTGTTCCTGAATCTGCTGGCGCGGCTGTTGTACCTGTTGCTGACGTTGCTGCACCTGCTGTTGCTGACGCTGGAATTGTTGCACCTGTTGTTGATGCTGGTATTGCTGAACCTGTTGTTGATGTTGCAGCGTTTGCTGCCGCTGTGCCGGGGTTTGCTCGTTCCACGGGACTTCGTTCAACTGGGTAGGCTGCTGGCGCATATCTGCCTGCATTTGTTCCAGCAACTGACGTTGCTCATCCGTCAACTGTGTATGTGACTGGACTTCGCCACCCGAGGTTGGTTCGCTGGGCGTTGGAACGGTAACCTGACGATTTTCAAGCTCTTTTATGTATTTCCAGCGTTCTTCAGGCTTGGGCGGCAAGCCATTACCGTTGGCTTTATGATCCGTAATGACCGGCACATCTTCCTTCTTATGATGCGCAAGGAACCATAAACCACCGGCAAAGGTCACTAATACAGCCACCGCCAGTACAATCATAAGTTTAGAGGTGCCTGAACCGCTTTTCGTTTTTTTACCACGGCTGGGGCTTTTCTTGCGACGCGTCCCTGTTGAACGCCCGCGGCCTACATAATCTTTTTGTGCCACTCTCGTCCTGATACCCTTCAAAATATGATGCCATTTGGGCGAATCCGTTGTTACCACACGCCCGGCAAGGAGCCCGCCATGTTACTTAAGGGCTGGAACTTTGACCAGCAATGATAGCCCTAAGAATCTCCTGAAAATAGCGGAACATTTTCTGTATCAACGCCCCATTTTTGCCAATGTTGTGCTACCGCGTATCACTAATTCTGCGTCGAGTAACTTTGACCCGCTCCGCGTGCCTTTCCCCTGAAGTTCGTTCAGCAGTAGCAGCACCGCTTCCCGGCCAATGTCAAAACAGGGTTGTTTCACCGTGGTCAGCGGCGGTTCGCAGTAGCGCGACAGCTCGATGTCATCGAATCCCACCACGGACAGGTCTTCCGGCACACGTAAGCCCAGTTTTTTTGCCTGACTGATGGCACCGATGGCCATGATATCGCTGTGACAAAACAGGGCCTGCGGGGGCTCGGCTAAGGTCATGAGCTGATTGATCGCGGCCACACCTGATTCGAAAGTGAAATCTCCCCGAACAATACAGGTCGGATCGACGCTAATCCCGCTGCGTCGTAACGCCTGTACGTAGCCCTGCAGACGATACTGACACAGGGCGACATCTTCCGGACCGGCCAGGCAGGCGATGCGTTTATGGCCTAACTCCAGCAGATGGTTAACGGCAACAAATGAGGCGGTAAGATTGTCGATATTCACCGTCGGCAACGACATCTCGGGATCGAACTCAATCGCCATCACCATGGGCGGAAGATTACGTTGTTCGTCCGGGCTGACGTCAAAAGGCAACTGCGCGCCCAGCAGCACCATGCCATCAATCTGACGTGTCAGTATCAGGTTGAGAAATGTCCACGCCTGCGGTTTCTGATGCGCACAATCGCCGATAAGCACGAGATAACCGGCTTCTGAGGCGGCGACTTCAACGCCGCGAATAATGTCGCTGAAAAAGGGATCGCAGATATTGGGGACGATCAACAAAATCGTTTGTGTGTCGTTGCGCCGGGAATGTCGTGTCATGCTTTGCGACGCATAGCCTACGGCCGCGACGGCCTGTTCCACCTTTTGACGGGTGGCCGAAGAGACTTTTTCGGGATTCATCAGCGCACGCGACACGGTAGCAGTGGAGACGCCGGCTTTTTCTGCGACGTCTTTCATGGTGGCGGCGGCCGGCGGTTGATTCTGATCCAACACATGCTCCTGATGCGTAATCGCGCATTCAACGTTCGTATCGACGGCTATAAAAACAAGCCGGGCACTATTGTTATCGATTGGCCAACAAGGCTGTTACTTAATTTGCATAAAAATTGTGACTTATGCGACGTATTTCGATCCCGCTCGCAACCTGGCCGGCCTTAACTTTCGGTAGGATCGACATCCAGCGTCCACTTCACCTTTCGTGAGGCGGGCAAGGTTGTGACCAGCGGTAACGAACTGCTCAGCAACTGTTGCAGGCGTTTACGCGAGGGATGCTGAACCAGTAACTGCCAGCGCCAGCGGCCACTGCGTTTGGGCTGCAAGGCAGGTAACGGGCCCATAAACCACATTGACGCATCGTTATGCGGGCTGGCTTCCAGCATATTGCGTAGCTGTTGCAGAAATTCTGCAGCCTGATGATTATCCATGTCTTCTGCCCGGAATAAGGCATGGTGCGTCCAGGGAGGTAAAAAGACCGACTGGCGCTCCAGCAACGTTTGTTGTGCGAAAGCGAAGTAGCCCTGATGCAGCAGCGTTTGCAACAGGGGATGATCAGGATGATGGGTTTGCAGTAAAACCTCACCTTGCTTACCGGCACGTCCGGCACGTCCGGCCACCTGGGTATACAGTTGAGCAAAGCGTTCCGCGGCACGGAAATCGGCTGAGAACAAGGCACCGTCTACATCCAGCAGCGACACTAAGGTGACATCCGGGAAATGATGACCTTTTGCCAGCATCTGCGTGCCAACCAGAATACGCGCGCCCCCGCGATGAACGTCGGCGAGGTGCTGTTCAAGAGCGCCTTTTCGGCTGGTGGTATCACGGTCAATGCGTGAGACAGGGACGCCGGGAAAAAGGGTGCCGAGCTGTTGCTCCAGCTGTTCCGTGCCCACACCGACCGGCAGTAAATGTGTTGAACCACATTGCGGGCACTGATGCGGCAACGGTCGTTGACTGTCACAGTGGTGGCAACGCAACTGGCGGTGATGCTGATGCAGCGTGTAATAACGGTCGCAGCGCTGGCATTCGGCGATCCAGCCGCAATCGTGACAGAGCAGAGCCGGCGAAAAACCGCGGCGGTTCAGAAACAGAAGAACCTGGTTATCGGCTTTCAGGTGCTGACGCATTTTGAAGATCAGGGCGGGTGCCAGGCCACCAGTAAGTTGTGCCCCTTTCAGGTCGATCAACTGCTGCAGTGCCGGTTTAGCATTGCCGGCACGCTTCATCAGATCAAGCTGGCGATATTTACCGTTACGCACGTTATGCAGGGTTTCCAGTGCCGGCGTTGCGGATCCCATGACTACAGGAATGTCTTCTTCATGCGCGCGGAAAACAGCCAGATCCCGTGCCTGATAGCGCCAGCCTTCCTGTTGCTTATAGGAACTGTCGTGCTCTTCATCAATAATGATCACGCCCGGTCGCGCCATGGGGGTAAAGAGCGCGGAACGCGTACCAATAATGATGGCGTTTTCCCCCCGTCGCGCCCGCAGCCACACGGACAGACGCTCGCTGTCATTAAGTCCCGAATGCAGGACATCCACCGGCGCGTCAAAACGTTCACGGAAACGGGCAATGGTTTGTGGCGTCAGGCCAATTTCCGGTACCAGCACCAGTGCCTGTTTCCCCCGCGCCAGCACATTTTCCAGTACGCTGAGATACACCTCGGTTTTACCGGAACCTGTAATTCCTGCCAGCAGCCAGGCGGCATAGTGCTCATCTTCTCCCCGGATGGCGCCCACCGCAGTCGCCTGATCGGTGTTCAGGCGCAGACGCTCACCCTTTACCGCAAACGCGGTTCGCCAGTCATGCATTTGCGGCTGGTGCTCGTGCAATTCGCACAGCCCTTTCGCGCGCAACGCCTGCATAGCCGCCTCGGTCAGGTCATGTTCACTGACTTCATGACGATAGAGCGGTTGCTGGCGCAGCACCGCCAGACCTTGTTGTTGTCTGGGCGCGCGTTTAAGACTTTCCGGGGACGTCGCGCGGCCCTGTTCCGTGATTTCCCAGCGCCACAGGGGATCATCCCGAGCCGGTTTACCTTGTCTGAGGAGTACCGGAATGGCATGGCTGAGCACCTCACCCAGCGGAGAGTGATAATAGTCGGCTGCCCAGTGAAGAATACGCCACAGAGAGGACGGAAACAGGGATTCCCTGTCCAGGACGGTAAGCACCTGTTTAAGCTGTGAGGTCGCCAGATCGCTGCTGTCAGAGAACGCCACCACAACGCCGATCATTTTCCGGTTACCAAACGGCACGATCACGCGACCGCCAGTCACCGGCTGCACACCCTCAGGCGGCAGATAGTCAAAAAGGCGGGGAAGGGGAACGGGCAGGGCAACCTGAACAACGGGCATAACTTTCTCTTTCCGGTTCATCTGACAGGGCGATTAGTGTACACGCTGGCGCACAAGACGGATATCTCAGGCGACATTTGCAGCAGCAAACATTAGCCTGTATAATATGCCGCCTTCGGTAGGAAAGACCTTACCGGAGTACACCATTAATGTTCAATCGCGTGTGGTGCTGCGCAGGTTTCGTCCTGGCGCGGAGAGCGACACGGCCTTCTATGAGGTTTCCCATGAAACAAGGTATTCACCCTAAATACGAAGCAGTTACCATCAACTGTACTTGCGGTAACGTGATTCACACTCGCTCTACGCTGACTCACGAACTGAACCTGGACGTTTGTGGTAAGTGCCACCCGTTCTACACCGGTAAGCAGCGTGAAGTTGCCACTGGTGGCCGCGTTGACCGCTTCAACAAGCGTTTCAGCGTGCCAGGCACCAAAAAATAAGAAACGGCATTCGAACATTTGTTCGGCGGCAAGAAAAACCCAGCTCAGGCTGGGTTTTTTTATGTCTGGCTGACTCAGTATTCCCAGGTGTCCGGGTCAATGCCCATCTCGCGCATAATTTTCTTCGCTTCTTCCGGGATTTCGTCGTTACGTTCTTTACGCAAATCGACATCATTTGGTAACGGTTGTCCGGTAAAAGCATGCAAGAAGGCTTCGCACAGGAGCTCACTGTTGGTCGCATGGCGCAGGTTATTCACCTGACGACGTGTCCGTTCGTCAGTCAAAATCTTTAACACGCTCAACGGAATAGAAACCGTGATTTTTTTAACCTGTTCGCTCTTCTTGCCGTGCTCAGCGTACGGGCTGATATATTCGCCGTTCCATTCAGCCATGGGATACCTTAATCAATAAAAGTTAAAAGTTACGAAATCAGCCGATTATGCCTGATTTTCTTCTACCGGACCCCTTCTCTGGCGGGTTTCTTCGTCCAGCACAGGAAGAAAATGGGTTGAACGCCAGCATGGGCGCATAATTTTAGCGGTTATTGCGGCCATGCTCAATCTATACGCAAAGACATTTGGATGTCCAGATGTATTGACGTCTAAATGTAAGCTGATATCCTGTGGTCAGTTTATCTCTCACTTCAGGAACAGTTAGCCCTATGACGCGTAAACAGGCAACCATCGCAGTGCGCAGCGGTTTGAATGACGACGAGCAATATGGCTGCGTTGTCCCGCCCATCCACCTTTCCAGCACCTATAACTTCCATGATTTCAATGAACCGCGAGCCCACGATTATTCTCGTCGTGGTAATCCTACGCGCGACGTTGTGCAACGTGCGCTGGCAGAGCTGGAAGGCGGGGCGGGCGCGGTATTGACTAATACCGGCATGTCCGCCATTCATCTGGTCACAACGGTTTTCCTGAAGCCTGGCGATTTGCTGGTGGCACCGCACGACTGCTATGGCGGCAGCTACCGTCTGTTCGATAGTTTAAGCAAGCGCGGTGCTTATCGGGTGAAGTTTGTCGATCAAGGCGACAGTGCCGCGCTACAGGCTGCGCTGGACGAGAAACCTCAGCTCGTATTAGTAGAAAGCCCCAGTAACCCGCTGCTGCGTGTCGTCGATATCGCGGCCATCTGCGACGCCGCGCGCAAAGTAGGCGCAGTAAGCGTTGTGGATAACACCTTTATGAGTCCGACGCTGCAAAACCCGCTGGCGCTGGGCGCGGATCTGGTTATTCACTCCTGTACCAAATATTTAAACGGGCACTCCGATGTCGTGGCTGGCGCTGTTATTGCCAAAGATCCTCAGGTCGCGACCGATCTGGCGTGGTGGGCGAATAATATTGGCGTGACCGGTTCCGCTTTTGACAGCTACCTGCTGTTACGTGGTATGCGTACGCTGGGTCCGCGTATGGCCGCTGCTCAGCGTAATGCGTTAGAAATTGTTGCTTATCTGAAGCAGCAGCCCCTGGTGAAAAAGTTGTATCATCCTTCTCTGCCAGAAAATGCCGGGCATGAAGTCGCTGCGCGTCAGCAGCGTGGGTTTGGCGCCATGCTCAGTTTCGAACTCGATGGCGATGAAGCGCGTTTGCGTCGTTTCCTGAAAGCGCTTGAACTGTTTACGCTGGCTGAATCACTGGGTGGCGTTGAGAGCTTAATCTCGCATACCGCGACCATGACGCACGCTGGCATGTCTGCAGAAGCCCGTGCCGCAGCAGGTATTTCTGAAACATTGCTCCGTATTTCTGTGGGGATTGAAGACCACGAAGATTTAATTGCCGATTTGGATAATGCATTCCGGATCGCAGCAGAGGATTAACCATGACGATTTCAGCAGGCGCAGGAACGCCAAACAACAGACAGCTCCACAAGTTTGGTGGCAGCAGCCTTGCCGATGCACGCTGCTACCAGCGTGTTGCCAGCATCATGGCGGATTACAGCCAGCCAGGCGACATGATGGTGGTCTCAGCCGCAGGTTCAACGACCAATCAGCTGATTAGCTGGCTGAAACTGAGCCAGAGTGACCGCTTGTCCGCGCATCAGGTGCAGCAGACATTACGTCGTTATCAGAGTGAGCTCATCAGTGCCCTGTTGCCTGCCGAAATCGCCGAACCTTTAATATCGGCCTTTATTCGCGATCTTGAGAAGCTTGCCGGATTACTCGATGGTACCGTTACCGACGCGGTTTATGCGGAAGTCGTGGGCCATGGTGAAGTCTGGTCGGCACGTTTAATGTCCGCCGTGCTGAATCAACACGATCTGCAGGCCTGCTGGCTGGATGCGCGCGATTTTCTGCGTGCAGAACGTGCCGCGCAGCCTCAGGTTGATGAAGGAAAATCCTGGCCGTTGTTACAAACGCTGCTGGCCCAGCATCCTCATAAACGTATCGTGGTGACGGGCTTTATCTGCGCCAACGATGCGGGTGAAACCGTGTTGCTGGGGCGTAATGGCTCTGATTACTCCGCCACACAAATTGGTGCGCTGGCCGGTGTGGGACGCGTCACTATCTGGAGTGATGTGGCGGGTGTTTACAGTGCCGATCCACGTAAAGTTTCTGATGCCTGTCTGCTGCCGCTGTTGCGTCTTGATGAGGCCAGTGAACTGGCGCGTCTCGCCGCACCGGTGCTGCATACCCGCACCTTACAGCCCGTTTCCGGCAGCGACATCGATTTGCAGTTGCGCTGTAGCTATCAGCCAGAACAGGGCTCAACCCGTATTGAGCGCGTCCTCGCTTCCGGAACGGGCGCACGCATTGTGACCAGTCACGATGATGTGTGTCTGGTCGAAATCCAGCTTCCCGGGCAGCACGATTTTACGCTCCTGCGCAAAGAGATCGATCAGTTGCTCACGCGCGCGCAGATGCGCCCACTGGCAATGGGCGTTCATCCTGATCGTCAGCTGCTGCAACTCTGTTACACCTCTGAAGTGGTTAACAGCGCCTTCACATTGTTACAGGACGCAGGCTTACCCGGGCATTTACAGCTACGTGATGGCTTAGCGCTGGTAGCGCTGGTCGGAGCAGGCGTGACTCGTAATCCGTTGCATACGCACCGTTTCTGGCAGCAGTTGAAAGATCAGCCGGTTGAGTTTGTTTGTCAGTCGCCAGAACATATCAGCGTGGTGGCGGTCCTGCGCGTGGGGCCGACGCAGCATTTAATTCAGGGCTTACACAGCTCCCTGTTCCGTGCCGAAAAGCGAATTGGCCTGATGCTGTTTGGCAAAGGCAATATCGGCTCACGCTGGCTGGAACTATTTGCGCGTGAGCAGGAAACCTTGTCAGCACGAACCGGTTTTGAATTTGTGCTGGCGGGTGTGGTCGACAGTCAACGCAGCCTGCTGAACTATGACGGGCTTGATGCCAGCCGCGCGCTGGCCTTCTTTGACGATGAAGCGGAAACACGTGATGAAGAATCGCTGTTTCTGTGGATGCGGGCCCATCCTTACGATGATCTTGTGGTGCTGGACGTCACCGCCAGTAAACCACTGGCACAGCAGTATCTGGATTTTGCCAGTCATGGTTTCCACGTGATTAGCGCCAATAAGATTGCGGGCGCGTCCGACACGCAAACCTGGCGTGAGATTCGCGATGCCTTCGAAAAAACCGGGCGTCACTGGTTATATAACGCCACCGTAGGCGCAGGTTTACCCATCAACCATACGGTGCGGGATCTGCGTGAAAGTGGCGATACCATTCTGTCGATTAGCGGTATTTTCTCAGGCACATTGTCCTGGCTGTTCCTGCAGTTTGACGGGACGGTGCCCTTTACCGAACTGGTGGATCAGGCATGGCAGCAGGGCTTAACCGAGCCGGATCCGCGTGTTGATCTGTCTGGCGAAGATGTGATGCGTAAGCTGGTCATTTTGGCCCGTGAAGCGGGCTATAACATTGAACCCGATCAGGTACGCGTCGAGTCACTGGTGCCCCAGAACTGTGATGAATCCGTCGACCATTTCTTCGAGAACGGTGACGAACTTAACGAGCAGATGCTGCAACGGTTTGAAGCCGCCCAGGAAATGGGGCTGGTCCTGCGTTATGTGGCACGGTTTGATGCCAATGGCAAAGCACGTGTGGGTGTGGAAGCCGTTCGTCCTGAGCATCCTCTGGCAGCCTTACTGCCCTGCGATAATGTGTTTGCCATCGACAGCCGCTGGTATCGCGATAATCCTCTGGTGATTCGCGGACCTGGCGCGGGTCGTGACGTCACGGCAGGCGCGATACAGTCTGATATCAATCGCCTCGCGCAACTCCTCTAAACAGGTTTCAACACAGGTGCTCCGGCACCTGTTTTTTTGCCCTGTTTCTGCTCGCCGATGTCATAACGTGCGGTAACGTTTGCCTGCCTGTGGCGCCATTTTGACTGGCGCTGAGGGGAGCATCGGTCACGTTGAATGTCTGAACGTCTCACTATGTTGAGGGGGAAGCGTTGGGTGGTGGTGGCAGGATGCGTTTTTTTGCCGGTCAGCGCTAAACGGACAGATTACTCTTCATTCTTCCCGCCCCGGATCAGCGAAATGGCAGAGAAGCTATGGCATGCCATTGGTCACCTGAGCCTGCTACGAGCAGGGTGAATATTCTGTCACGCGAAAGGGTAAAAGACCGGCATGTCTACAATCTGAAAGGTGCGATACCTTTTGCCCCCGCGTCAGTTGGGCGACCTGTAATGGCGATATGAGGATGACGTTAACTGATACGAAACAGGGCGGTATCAACCGCCCTGTTTCTGTGAGTTAACCTGTATTACGCATCCCTGCAGCGACACCGGCAATCGTTACCATCAGCGCCTGTTCGACGCGCGCATCCGGTTCTTCACCACGGGCTTCCTGTGCACGTGAACGGTGAAGCAGCTCTGCCTGGAGTACGTTCAGGGGATCGGTATAAACGTTACGCAGGGCAATCGATTCGGCAATCCACGGCTGGTCCGCCATCAGATGGGAATCGTTGGCGATGGTCAGCACCGCTTTAATATCGGCATCCAGCTGGTCACGCAGCTGTTTACCTAATGGCCATAACGATTTATCAACCAGCCGCTGATCGTAATACTCCGCCAGCCACAGGTCTGCTTTCGAAAACACCATTTCCAGCATACCAAGGCGGGTTGAGAAAAAGGGCCAGTCGCGGCACATGGCCTCAAGCTGATCCTGATGGCCTGCCAGCATCGCCTGCTGCAGGGCGGCGCCCGCGCCCAGCCAGGCGGGTAACATCAGGCGGTTTTGCGTCCAGGCAAAAATCCAGGGAATGGCGCGCAGGGATTCCACACCGCCCGTCGGACGACGCTTCGCCGGACGAGAGCCCAGGGGCAGCTTGCCCAGTTCCTGCTCAGGGGTTGCGGAACGGAAGTAAGGCACAAAATCCTTATTCTCACGCACATAACCCCGGTACATGGCGCAGGAGTCGGCAGAAAGCTGGTTCATGATATTACGCCATTCCGGTTTGGGTTCCGGCGGCGGCATCAGGTTGGCTTCCAGAATCGCGCCGGTATAAAGCGACAGGCTGGCGATAGTGACTTCCGGCAAGCCGTACTTGAAGCGAATCATTTCGCCCTGTTCCGTCACGCGCAGGCCGCCTTTGAGGCTGCCTGGCGGCTGGGACAGCAGTGCGGCATGCGCGGGTGCACCACCGCGGCCGATGGTGCCGCCGCGTCCGTGGAATAGCGTGAGGGAAACGCCCGCCTTTTCGCAGGTTTTAATCAGTGCATCCTGTGCCTGGTATTGTGCCCAGCTGGCGGCCATCACGCCGGCATCTTTCGCCGAGTCGGAATAGCCAATCATGACCATTTGTTTGCCCTGAATAAAACCACGGTACCAGTCGATGTTAAGCAGTTTGCTCATCACATCATTGGCATTGTTCAGGTCATCCAGGGTTTCAAACAGGGGAGCAACCGGCATAGCGAACGGAATGCCAGCCTCTTTCAGTAGCAGATGGACGGCAAGGACATCAGACGGCGTTTTCGCCATCGAAATGACATAGGCTGCGATAGAGCCCTGGGGCGCTTCTGCCACTACTTTGCAGGTTTCCAGCACTTCGCGGGTTTCGTCACTCGGTTCCCAACTGCGAGGAAGTAAAGGGCGCTTGGAGTTCAGCTCACGGATAAGAAAAGCCTGCTTGTCGGCTTCCGACCAGCTTTCATAATCGCCAAGGCCCAGATAGCGGGTAATTTCAGCGATAGCTTCAGTGTGACGGGTGCTTTCCTGACGGACGTCGATGCGAACCAGCGGCACGCCAAAGCATTTCACACGGCGCAGCGTATCCAGTAACTGACCGTTGGCAATAATGCCCATGCCGCACTGCTGCAGGGACTGATAGATAGCGAAAAGCGGATCCCACAACTGCGCGTTGGAGACCAGCAGGTCTGCCGGGCGGGGCAAGCGCTCGCCTTTCAGGCGGCGCTCCAGGTAAGCCTGGGTAGACATTAGCTGACTGCGCAGACGCTTTAAGATCACGCGATACGGCTCCAGCGCTTCAGGATCGCCACTCAGCTCGGCAACTTCCTGACTGCATTCGGACATCGACAGTTCCGAAATCAACACGCCAATATCGCGCAGAAACAGATCGGTGGCTTTCCAGCGGCTGAGCTGCATAACATGGCGGGTAATGGCGGCGGTGACGTTCGGGTTACCGTCACGGTCTCCGCCCATCCAGGAGGTGAACTGCACCGGCACAAAATCAACCGGTAACTTAATGCCAAACGTCTCTTCTACCTGCTCATTCAGCTCACGCAAAAATGCAGGTACACCTTCCCACAGGCTGTTTTCAACGACGGCAAATCCCCACTTGGCTTCATCAACCGGCGTGGGACGGTATTTACGGATCTCATCCGTATGCCAGGCCTGCGCGACCAGTTGGCGCAGGCGGCGCATAATCTGGTTGCGTTCGTATTCAGAGATATCGCTGTGGTCGAGTTGTTCAAGACAGCTGTTGACCTCGCCCAGTTTGTGAATCAGCGTGCGGCGTGTAATTTCAGTAGGGTGCGCGGTTAAAACCAGTTCAAGGGAAAGTGATTCAATGGCTTTATGAATCGCACTTTCACTGAGATTATTTTGCTTGAGGGTTTCAAATGTTTTTTTCAATAGTTCAGGGTGGTTTGCGCCATCGCCGCTGCGGGAAATCGTTTGATACTGCTCAGCCACGTTAGTGAGGTTGAGGAACTGACTAAAGGCACGCGCCACGGGCAATAACTCGTCATTTGACAGGTTTTGCAGCGTATTCAGCAATTCCTTACGATGAGTGTCATTTCCTGCACGGGATGACTTAGAGAGCTTACGGATGGTTTCCACCTGGCCCAGGATATTCTCTCCCAGCGCATCCTTAATCGTATCCCCGAGCAGTTTGCCGAGCATACTGACATTACTTCGCATTGCGGAATATTGTTCGTTCATGTGACCCTGACACCCTTATCGTCTTGATAAACCTCTATACCCGCCTTTTCAGGCAGCAGAAAAGCCAGCAACGTCGTCCTCCCGGCTCTGACCGGAGTTCTTCAGTTGCTGCCCGTCGCAAGCTGAATAAAGTGGGATGATTGCCCAGTGGGTATAACATCGTCTTTTATCTAGCCATGTAATCAGGCGTTCGTCAAATGACTTAAAGTGAGGGAAACGTGCAGCTAACTGACGGAAATTCATGGAATTTGATAGCGGCGAAGCGGGATAAGTTATTCTTATTATCAAATCCCACAGATTGGCAGGGCATTTTGCTGTTAATACAGTGAAATGCCCCGTTTGATGATAATCAGTGACAGAAATGCTGCACAACCTGAGCGATTAAGGCGCGCGTAGGCTGAATAAATGCGGTATCGATAAATTCGTCCGGCTGATGCGCCTGATTGATAGAACCCGGGCCCAGCACCAGCGTTGGACAAAGTTGCTGGATAAACGGGGCTTCAGTGCAATAATTCACCACTTCTGTCGGTGTACCCAGCAGTTTTTCCACCACCTTGACCAGCTCGTGGTCAACCGGACATTCATAGCCCGGAATCGGCGGATGCAATTCTTCGATGGTAATCCGTCCCGGCCAGCGTTCGCTCACCGGCGCCAGTGCCTCATTCAGCAGCGCGTCAAGATCGCTCAGCGTCAGCCCCGGCAAAGGGCGGATGTCCATGTGCAATTCGCAGCAGGCGCAGATACGGTTTGCTGCATCACCGCCATGAATATGACCAAAGTTCATTGTGGGATAAGGAATTGCAAAACCATCATGGTTGTAACGGGATTTCAGCGTATTGCGCAGTTGCATGAGTTCGGTAATCGACTCATGCATCAGCTCAATGGCGTTGACGCCGCGACCCGGATCGCTGGAATGGCCGGATTGACCCTGAATGCGAATCGCATTCGAGATATGTCCTTTGTGCGCACGAACAGGTTTCAGCGACGTCGGTTCGCCAATAATGGCGCAGTCAGGGCGAAGCTGTGTGGATGCGGCAAAATATGACGCGCCCGCCATGGTGGTTTCTTCATCAGCGGTGGCCAGAATATAAAGCGGCTTACTCAGGGCTGTCACATCCACATCACGGAGCGTGTCCAGAATAAACGCGAAGAAGCCTTTCATATCGGCGGTACCCAGACCGTACAACTTATTGTCGTGCTCGGTCAGGGTAAAGGGATCGCGAGTCCAGCGACCATCATCAAACGGAACGGTATCGGTGTGCCCGGCAAGCAGCAGACCGCCCGCACCGCTTCCGGTGCGCGCCAGCATATTAAATTTATGCCGCGTGCCCGGCACGGGTTGGACTTCCACGGTAAAACCCAGGTCACGGAACCAGCCAGCCAGTAAATTGATTAAAGTTTCATTGCTCTGATCGAGAGCGGCATCGGTTGCGCTGATAGACGGTGTTGCGATCAACTGGCGGTAGAGTTCGATAAAAGGCGGTAATTTTGTCTTCACTGTTGACGGTCCTTGAGTTAGGATGTATCAATATTCATGCATTAATAGTGAATAAAAATACATTAACGTCGTGTGCATGTGAACCTTAAATCGCTGCAAACGACATCGTGGGCAACGGGGCAAGGCCGCGACCCGGAACGTGTGACTGTAATAAAGGTATACAGCCTGATGTTGAATACGCTGATCGTTGGTGCCAGTGGTTACGCTGGCGTAGAGCTTGCCACCTTCCTTAATCGCCATCCACATATCAACATAACCGCTTTGGCGGTGTCTGCGCAAAGTCCCGATGCGGGTAAGCGCTTGTCCGATCTTCATCCACAGCTGAAAGGCGTGGTGGATCTGCCGCTGCAGCCACTGAGCCGCGCCGACGAATGGGCAGATAAAGTTGATGTGGTGTTTCTGGCGACGGCCCACGAAGTCAGCCACGACCTGGCGCCTGAATTTCTGAAAGCTGGCTGCGTCGTGTTCGATCTGTCCGGCGCTTTCCGCGTCAACGACGGCAAGTTTTACACGCAGTTTTATGGCTTCACGCACCAGCATGGGGACTGGCTGGATAAAGCCGTTTACGGTCTGGCGGAGTTCCAGCAGGAAAAAATCAAAGAAGCACAGCTGATTGCCGTCCCTGGCTGCTATCCCACCGCCTCTCAGTTGGCACTCAAGCCGTTGGTGGATGCCGGTTTACTGAATGAGGCGCAGTGGCCGGTCATCAATGCCACCAGTGGCGTCAGTGGAGCAGGGCGCAAAGCGAATGTTGGTACCAGCTTCTGTGAAGTCAGTCTGCAGCCTTACGGTATTTTTAATCATCGTCATCATCCTGAAATTGTGGCGCACCTGGGTACACCGGTAATTTTTACGCCGCACCTGGGCAGTTTCCCGCGTGGCATCCTGGCCACGATCACCTGCCGTCTTAATGCCGGCGTCAGCCGTGATGATGTCGCTGAGGTCTTTCACAATGCCTACCACGATAAGCCGCTGGTACGCGTTTACGAGCAAGGCGTACCGGCACTGAAAGCCGTGGTCGGTCTGCCCTACTGCGATATTGGCTTTGCCGTACAGGGCGAACACCTGATTGTGGTGGCTGCTGAAGATAACCTGCTTAAAGGGGCAGCCTCTCAGGCAGTACAGTGCCTTAATATTCGTTTCGGTTTCCCTGAAACGCAGTCACTGATTTAACGGACGACTAAACCATGACTAATCCATTAATTATCAAGCTGGGCGGTGTGCTGTTAGACAGCGAAGAAGCACTGGCCCGTTTATTTGACGCGTTGCTGGCCTACCGTTCTGCTCATCAGCGCCCCCTGATTATCGTTCACGGTGGCGGTTGTCTGGTCGATGAACTGATGAAAAAACTGGCGCTGCCGGTGCAAAAGAAGAACGGTTTGCGTGTTACGCCTGCCGATCAGATTGACATCATCACCGGCGCACTGGCTGGTACCGCCAACAAAACGCTGTTGGCCTGGGCGAAAAAATACGGCATTCAGGCCGTCGGTCTGTGTCTGGGCGATGCGGGCCTGGTCAATGTCACCCAGTTAGATGAAGCGCTGGGCCATGTGGGCAACGCAACGCCGGGCAATCCTGCATTAATTAACACGCTGCTGGGTGCAGGTTACATGCCCGTTGTCAGTTCAATCGGCATCACCGACAGCGGTGAGCTCATGAACGTCAATGCCGATCAGGCTGCCACAGCGCTGGCCTCAACGCTGGGTGCTGACTTAGTCTTGTTATCGGACGTCAGCGGCATTCTTGATGGCAAAGGTCAGCGCATCGAAGAAATGACGGCAGATAAAGCAGAACAGCTGATCGCTCAGGGCATCATCACCGATGGCATGATTGTCAAAGTGAACGCTGCGCTGGATGCGGCACGCACGCTGGGCCGTCCGGTCGATATTGCCAGCTGGCGTCATGCCGAGCAGTTACCTACCCTTTTTAACGGCGTGTCCATTGGCACCCGGATTCTCGCTTAACGACTCAGATTCAAGGATTACGAAATGCAAACGCAAAACATCAAAAAAATCGTACTGGCTTACTCCGGTGGTCTGGATACTTCGGCCATTATTCCCTGGCTGAAAGAAAACTATGGCGGCTGTGAAGTGGTCGCGTTCGTGGCGGATATCGGTCAGGAACGTAGCGATCTGGAAGGCGTTGAGAAGAAAGCGCTGCAGTCAGGTGCATCAGAATGTCACGTTGTCGATCTGCGTGAAGAGTTTATCAGTGACTACGTTTATCCGGTGCTGCAGACCGGGGCCCTGTATGAAGGCACGTATCTGCTGGGTACCTCAATGGCGCGTCCTATCATCGCGAAAGCCCAGGTTGAGCTGGCGCTGAAAGTGGGTGCTGATGCGCTGTGCCACGGTGCCACGGGTAAAGGTAATGACCAGGTGCGTTTCGAAACCACTTACACCGCACTGGCGCCGCAGCTGAAAGTGGTGGCGCCATGGCGCGAGTGGGATCTGCGGTCGCGTGAAGCGCTGCTGGATTATCTGAAAGCGCGCAACATCCCTACCACCGCGTCGCTGGAAAAAATCTACAGCCGTGATGAAAACGCCTGGCACATTTCTACCGAAGGCGGCGTGCTGGAAAGCCCGTCTAACGCGCCTAACAAGGATTGCTGGGTCTGGACTGTCGATCCGCTGGAAGCGCCCGATCAGCCAGAAGACGTGACAGTAACCGTTGAAAAAGGCCGCGTGGTGGCGGTGAACGGTGAAAGACTGAGCCCGTTCCAGTGTCTGGAAAAACTGAACGTGCTGGGCGCAAAACATGGCGTGGGCCGTATCGATATCGTTGAAAACCGTCTGGTAGGCATTAAATCACGCGGCTGTTACGAAACCCCTGGCGGCACCATTATGGTTAACGCGCTGCGTGCGGTAGAGCAACTGGTTCTGGATCGCGACAGCTTCAAATGGCGTGAGCAGCTGGGCCATGAAATGTCTTATGTGGTTTACGATGGTCGCTGGTTTGCACCGCTGCGTAAGTCTATCCAGGCGGCGGCAGAGTCGCTGGCGGAAGAGGTTAACGGCGAAGTGGTTCTGCAACTCTACAAAGGTCAGGCCACGGCGACGCAGAAGCGTTCAGCTAACAGCCTGTATTCCGAAGAGTTCGCGACCTTCGGCGAAGACGAAGTTTACGATCATCGTCATGCAGGCGGCTTTATCCGTCTGTTCTCACTCTCTTCACGTATCCGTGCGCTGAACGAGCAGAAAAAGTAATCGCAGGCGGGGATCGCCTCGCCTCTCAGTATGGCATCAGGGGCGGCTTTCAGGCCGCCCCTGGTTTAACGACTTGAAGGAGATTCACATGGCACTTTGGGGTGGACGCTTTACCCAGGCAGCAGATCAACGTTTCAAACAGTTCAACGACTCGCTGCGTTTTGATTACCGCCTGGCAGAGCAGGACATCATTGGCTCAGTGGCCTGGTCCAAAGCGCTGGTGACGGTAAATGTCCTGAGCAGTGATGAGCAGCAACAGCTTGAAGCCGCACTGAACGCACTGCTGGAGGAGGTTCGTGCCAATCCTGAGCAAATCCTGCAAAGCGATGCCGAAGATATTCACAGCTGGGTTGAAGGCCAGTTGATTGAGAAAGTCGGTGCGCTGGGCAAAAAACTGCACACCGGCCGTAGCCGCAATGATCAGGTGGCGACCGACCTGAAACTCTGGTGTAAAGAGCAGGTTGCCGCACTGCTGGATGCCACACGTGAGCTGCAGCAGGCGCTGGTGGCGACTGCCGAAGCCAATCAGGACGCGGTGATGCCGGGCTATACACATTTACAGCGTGCACAGCCGGTGACGTTTGCACACTGGTGCCTCGCTTACGTTGAAATGCTGGCGCGCGATGAAAGCCGTTTGCAGGATACGTTAAAGCGTCTTGATGTCAGCCCGTTAGGTTGTGGTGCACTGGCCGGAACGGCTTATGCTATTGACCGTGAGCAACTGGCAGGCTGGTTAGGCTTCGCGTCTGCAACGCGTAACAGCCTGGATACCGTATCCGACCGTGATCATGTGCTGGAGCTGCTTTCCGATGCGTCAATCGGCATGGTGCACCTTTCACGTTTTGCGGAAGACATGATTTTCTTCAATACCGGCGAAGCCGGCTTTATCGAACTCTCGGATAAAGTCACCTCAGGTTCGTCCCTGATGCCACAGAAGAAAAATCCGGATGCACTGGAGCTGATCCGTGGAAAATGCGGGCGGGTTCAGGGCGCGTTAACCGGCATGATGATGACGCTAAAAGGCCTGCCGCTTGCCTATAACAAAGACATGCAGGAAGACAAAGAAGGGCTGTTTGATGCGCTTGATACCTGGCTGGACTGCCTGCATATGTCCGTGCTGGTGCTGGAAGGTTTGCAGGTAAAACGTCCTCGCTGCCAGGAAGCGGCCGAACAGGGTTACGCAAACTCAACGGAACTGGCCGATTATCTCGTGGCAAAAGGCGTTCCCTTCCGTGAAGCGCACCATATCGTGGGAGAAACGGTCGTTGCAGCGATCGCGCAAGGTGTGGCACTGGAAGCCTTGTCGTTATCTCAGCTTAAGCAGTTCAGTGCTGTTATCGAAGACGATGTCTATCCGGTGCTGGCCCTGTCATCCTGCCTGGATAAGCGCAATGCGCAGGGAGGCGTTTCACCGTCTCAGGTTGCCCGCGCCATTGCGGATGCCAAAGCGCGCTTAGCCTGAGTCGCAGATAAAAAAAGAGCGGGCATACCATGCCCGCCAACCTCTAGCTTCAGAAACTACTTTTATTTTAGGCACATCATCAGACCATCGGTGCTCCCGACCGATGTTCAGATTCGTTACGCTTGTCGTCTGGCCTTCGCCTGTTCAGTTTTTTGTTTTATCAGCGTTGCCAGAAGATTTGCGTCAGCTAAAAACAGCGGATAACGCTGTCTTTATGATTCAGAAAACATTTCCCTGGGTGGCGATGAGTCTGAATTTGATGTGGGCATTATTCCCATCCGCTCTTGATAGGGCCAATCGTTGGTTGCTATTCTATCTATCGCCACGAGCTATCGTGGAATGGAGGGTAATAATGAATATCCGTGATCTTGAATATCTGGTTTCGCTTGCTGAACATCGTCACTTCCGACGTGCGGCGGATGCCTGTCATGTCAGTCAGCCGACCTTAAGCGGGCAGATTCGCAAATTAGAAGATGAGTTAGGTGTCATGCTGCTGGAACGTACCAGCCGCAAAGTACTGTTTACGCAGGCCGGTTTGCTGCTGGTCGACCAGGCGCGTACTGTCCTTCGTGAAGTCAAAGTGCTGAAAGAGATGGCCAGTCAGCAGGGCGAAGCGATGTCAGGACCACTGCATATTGGGCTGATTCCCACCACCGGTCCGTATTTACTGCCGCAAATTATTCCTATGCTGCATCAGACTTTTCCAAAGCTGGAAATGTACCTGCATGAAGCACAGACCCAGCAATTGCTGGCTCAGCTCGACAGCGGCAAACTGGACTGCGCGATTCTGGCGCTGGTCAAAGAAAGCGAAGCCTTTATTGAAGTCCCGCTGTTCGATGAGCCGATGAAGCTGGCGGTTTATGAGGATCATCCGTGGCGCGAACGCGATCGTGTGCCAATGTCCGATCTGGCCGGTGAAAAACTGCTGATGCTGGAAGACGGCCACTGCCTGCGCGATCAGGCCATGGGTTTTTGTTTTGAAGCGGGTGCAGACGAAGATACCCATTTCCGTGCGACAAGCCTGGAAACGTTGCGCAATATGGTCGCGGCAGGAAGCGGTATTACGTTACTGCCTGCTCTGGCTGTCCCGCCACAGCGTGTGCGTGATGGGGTTTGTTATCTGCCCTGTTATAAGCCGGTACCACAGCGTACGATTGCGCTGGTTTACCGTCCCGGCTCACCTCTGCGCAGCCGTTATGAACAACTGGCAGAGGCAATCCGCACACATATGCAAGGCTATTTCGATACCACGCTAAAACAGGCGGTTTAAACCGTTTAGCGCGGCGACGCGATACGCTTCTGCCATGGTCGGGTAGTTAAAGGTGGTATTCACAAAGTACTCAATTGTGTTGCCACCATTTTTTTGCTCCATGATCGCCTGACCGATATGGATAATCTCCGCAGCACGTTCCCCAAAGCAGTGAATGCCCAGAATCTCTTTGGTTTCACGGTGGAACAGGATCTTCAGACTACCGACGTTCATCCCCACAATCTGCGCACGCGCCAGATGTTTAAACTGCGCACGTCCCACTTCGTAAGGCACTTTCATCGCCGTGAGCTGCTGTTCGGTTTTGCCTACAGAGCTGATTTCCGGAATGGTATAAATCCCGGTCGGAATGTCTTCGATCAGGTGCGCTGAGGCTTCGCCTTTAATGATGGCCTGTGCGGCAATACGGCCCTGATCGTAAGCAGCGGAGGCCAGGCTGGGGTAACCAATGACGTCGCCCACTGCATAAATGTGCGGCTGCGCTGTCTGATACATGCTGTTCACTTTCAACAGCCCACGGCCATCCGCTTCCAGACCGACATTTTCCAGCGACAGTGAATCGGTGTTACCTGTACGGCCGTTCGCATACAGCAGGCAGTCCGCTTTGACTTTCTTGCCGGATTTCAGGTGCATGATAACGCCGTCATCCACGCCTTCAATCTTCTCAAACTCTTCGTTGTGACGAATCACCACGCCGCTGTTCCAGAAGTGATAAGACAGCGAGTCAGACATCTCCTGATCAAGGAACGCCAGCAGGCGGTCACGGGTGTTGATCAGGTCAACCTTGACGTTTAGCCCACGGAAGATGGAAGCATATTCACAGCCAATCACGCCCGCGCCATAAATGATGACGTGGCCGGGTTCATGATGCAGGTTGAGAATAGAATCGGAATCATAAATACGTGGATGGGTAAAGTCGACATCATGCGGATGATAAGGGCGCGAACCACAGGCAATAATAAATTTCCCGGCGGTCAGCTGTTCGCGCGTGCCATCATGATGTTCCACTTCAACCGTGTTGGCATCCACGAAATGCGCATCGCCCTGAAACAGCTCACAGCGATTGCGCTCGTAAAAACCCTGACGCATTGCGGTTTGTTGGCTGATCACGCTTTCCGTGTGATTGAGAATATCGGCAAACGATGAGCGGAGAAGGCGGGTATGGTCACTGTAGAGGGGATTCTGGTTGAACTCGATGATGCGGCTCACAGCATGACGAAGGGCTTTCGAGGGGATCGTACCCCAGTGTGTACAGCCGCCGCCTATGTTGTGATAGCGTTCGATAACCGCGATTCGGGCGCCTTGCTTCACCAGCCCCATCGCCGCACCTTCACCGCCTGGTCCTGATCCAATCACAATGACATCGTAATCGTAAGACTTTTGCATACCGGTACGTCCTATTATTTATACATTTTTACAACGAGATTCTAACATCTCGCCGCGCACTTCTGAATTCTAACAGCGATTTTCATCACGTTTTGGCTTTCAGTGAGGTTTAACACGTCGTCACAAAGTTTGCCGGACTGTACGCTGAATATTTTGTTATAGTGCTGTTTCAGAACCTCACAAGGCAGAGAGAATGGGCGTCAGAGCGCAACAAAAAGAACGTACACGACGTACACTGATTGAAGCTGCCTTCAGTCAGCTCAGCGCCGAACGCAGTTTCGCCAGTCTGAGTTTACGTGAGGTTGCCCGCGAGGCGGGCATCGCGCCAACCTCTTTTTATCGGCACTTTAAAGATGTCGATGAGCTGGGTTTAACCATGGTGGATGAAAGCGGGCTGATGCTGCGGCAGTTGATGCGACAGGCACGTCAACGTATTGCGAAAGGCGGCAGCATCATTAAAACCTCTATCGCCACCTTTATGGAGTTCATCGAAAATAACCCTAATGCGTTTCGGTTGCTGTTACGCGAACGTTCGGGGACGTCTGCGGCTTTCCGTGCGGCGGTTGCGCGTGAAATCCAACATTTTATTGCTGAACTGGCTGATTATCTTGAGGTCGAAAACCGCATGCCGCGCAGCTTCACCGAAGCGCAGGCTGAAGCGATGGTGACTATTGTCTTCAGTGCCGGTGCCGAAGCGCTGGATATTGATATAGCGCAGCGTCGTAAGCTGGAAGATCGTCTGGTATTGCAGTTACGTATGATCGCGAAGGGCGCGTATTACTGGTATCGCCGGGAACAAGAACGCCTGGCGGTAACCCTGGATAAACCTGAAGAGCTATGAATAAGGACCCTGCCATGACCCACCCAAGCTCCCGTGATAAAGGCACGATGTTACTGGCTTTTATTACCGGCCTTGCTATGAACGGCTCGTTCTCTGTGCTGTTTAGTGCTTTCGTTCCTTTTTCTATTTTCCCGTTGATTGCGTTGGGGCTGGCGGCATGGTGCCTGCATCAACGCTACCTGAATAAAAGTATGCCCGATGGGGTTCCGGGGCTGGCTGCGGCCTTCTTCCTGCTGGGAATCCTGGTGTACAGCGCATTAGTGCGTGCCGAATATCCGGATATCGGATCTAACTTTATCCCCACGATTCTTATGGTCGGGCTGGTGTTCTGGATTGCCCTGCGTTACAAGCGCAATCGCAACCGGTAATCACAAAAACGGGAACCCCTGGGTTCCCGTTTTTTTACGCTTTGCGCGTCAGTAGCACACCGCATTCCATATGATGGGTATACGGGAACTGGTCAAACAGGGCCAGTCGCGTGACATCATGGGTTTGCGCCAGCTCCAGCAGATTGTCACACAGGGTTTGCGGGTTGCAGGAAATATACAGGATCGTGCGATAAGCCTGCACCATCCTGACGGTTTCCTCATCCAGCCCACTGCGCGGCGGATCCACAAAGATCGTCTCGCAGTCATAACTCTTCAGGTCGATCCCCTCCAGCCGGTTAAAGCTGCGCACGCCGTTCATTGCCTGGGTAAACTCTTCGGCCGCCATGCGAATAATCTGGACATTATCAATCTGGTTGGCGGCAATATTGTACTGGGCCGACGCGACGGATGGCTTGGCAATTTCCGTGGCCAGCACGCGGCGGAAATTTCTGGCCAGCGCCAGCGAGAAGTTGCCATTACCACAGTAGAGTTCCAGTAAATCGCCACGGGAACCCGTTGTCACATCCAGCGCCCATTCCAGCATATGAATGTTCATCGCCGCGTTGGGTTGCGTGAAGCTGTTCTCCACCTGTCGATAAATCATCTCTTTACCGGCGACCGGCAAACGCTCTTCCACGTAATCCCGATCAAGGCAAATTTTGGTCTTAGTGGCGCGACCAATCAGCTGCACATCGACGCCTTCCGCCCGCAACTGATCGCGTAACGTTGTGGCGGCCTGCTGCCATTCCTCATCCAGCTTGCGGTGATAGAGCAGGGAGATGACGATTTGGTTGCTTAGCGTCGACAGATAATCAAGCTGGAACAGCTTATGGCGCAGGATGCGATTATCGCGAATGGCCGACATCATTTTCGGCATCATCTGGTTAATCAGGGCACTGGCCGCCGGGAACTGGTCAACGCGAATGCGCTGTTTCGTCTCCTGATCGAAAATGATGTGATAAATGTCGTCGCCATCATGCCAGATGCGGAATTCTGCACGCATGCGATAGTGGCTGACCGGTGAACGGAACACCTCCACGGCGGGGGCAGCGAAAGGCGTCATCATCGTTTCTAACCGACTGACTTTTTCCGCCAGCTGCGCGTCATACTGTTCAACAGGGAGATGTTCGGGTGTCATGTTTAATCCTGGTTAATAGCCTGCTTGCCGGGCGATTGTAGAGATTCACCTGCTGATGTCCAGTCCTGCGCGCGCGAGCAGAGCGTCGGGGTGTGCAGATCTGGACTTGCCCGTGCGCGCTTCGTAGACTGCGGGCACCGGCCTCAACCTTGAGTTAACAGGGAATCCAGTGTGAATCTGGAGCTGACGCGCAGCGGTAAGGAATGTCAGGGTGATTGCAATTGCAGACACTGTCCTGCGGGATGGGAAGTCATCACCTGCTATGATTCCCAGCCCGAAGACCTGCCGGTGTGACGTCGCCACGCGTACAGTCATCGCGTGCTATCGACTGTATGCCTGCGGCATCCTTTTTCTTTTGGATGCGATAAAAATGAGTAAAACAACAACCCCGCTGTTTGCCTTCAGTGCAACGGCGATTTTCCTCTGGGCGCAAAATGGCTTTGCACAGAGAAGTGATGATGCGCTCATCGTGACGGCTAATCGTTTTCAACAGCCGGTTTCGTCGGTGCTGGCTTCAACCTCGGTGGTGACACGGGATGAGATTGAACTGTGGCAGGCAAAAAATCTGGTAGACGTGCTTCGTCGCCTGCCCGGCGTGGATATTGCGCAGAACGGTGGGATTGGGCAAAGCGCGTCAATGTTTGTGCGAGGCGCTGAAGCGCGCCAGACGTTGATTCTTGTGGATGGCGTGCCCTTTGCCAGACCGGGCATCACCGGTGCAGCGGACTTCAATCTGATTCCGATCTCCCTTATACAACGCGTTGAATTCATTCGCGGGCCGCGCTCCTCCGTCTATGGCGCTGATGCCATTGGCGGAGTGGTAAACGTGATTACTCAAAATCCACAAAATCACAATGTGCTTTCTGCAGGCATGGGGTCAAAGGGATATCAGGAGTACAGCGGTGGCATAAACCAGAATGTGACCGACCAAACCCGCCTTACCGTCGCCGGTTCTTATCAGGCAACCAATGGCTATAACATCCAGCCTGATTCGACGTCTCCAGCCGATCGCGATCGTGATGGCTGGCGCAACAAAGCGTTCTGGGCAGGGGTTGAGCATAAGTTCAATGACATGTTTTCCGGTTTCTTTCGTGGTTATGGTTATGCGGCGAATACTGACTACGATGCTGGCTTCCCGGGCGGATCGGATGAGCAGCAGATTTATAACCACGCCTTTGATACCGGCCTGCGCTTTACTAAAGGTGATTATTCTTCTCAACTGGTCGCCAGCTACCAAAAGTACAAAATATATAATTATGTTGGCGCTGAGGGACGTTACGCAGACTCCAATACGCTGGATGATATGGATCAGCGCAACCTTCAATGGGGGAACGCCTTCGCAGTCGGTTATGGCACGGTGAGTACCGGGATTGACTGGCAGCGGCAAGCGTTGAGCTCAGTAGGCCAACTCTTTTCTGGCCAGCCCAGAGAAACGGACCGCTATAAGCAGGATAATACCGGGGCATATCTGACGACGCAGCAGCAATTGGGCACTGTTACGCTTGAAGGTGCTGTCCGGGGGGACGATAACCAGGATTATGGTCGTCATGGTACCTGGCAAACGGCGGCTGGATGGGAGTTTGTGCCAGGTTATAAGGCATCGCTCTCCTATGGCACCGGTTTCCAGGCACCGACGCTGGGGCAGCTTTATGGCCAAAAGCATTTTGGCATTAGCGCCAATCCCGATTTGCAGCCTGAGAAATCAAAACAATGGGAAGCTGCGCTCGAAGGGTTAAGTGGCCCCGTTAACTGGCGGCTGGCGGCCTACCGTAATCACGTCACGAACCTGATTGACTATGCGTCCGATCCGGTGACATTCCAGGGTGGCTATTTCAATCAGAAAGCGGTGACAATGAAAGGTATTGAAGCCACCGCAGACTTCGATACGTCCTTCCTGCATCATCAAATCACCTTAGGCTATCTTGATGCCCGACGGGATTCGGATGATGAAGTCCTGGCTCGCCGGTCTCGTCAACAGATGAAATATCAGTTGGGTGTAACGGTTTATAAGGCTGATATAGATGTTATTTACCAGTATTTTGGCAAGCGTTATGACAATAACACGAGCCAGTACACGAGTGAGCAGCGCCGTTTGCCGGCCTACAGCACCGTTGATCTCGCCGTATCGTATCCTGTCACATCACATCTGACCGTTCGTGGTAGAATTGCCAACCTGTTCGATAAAGATTACGAGACAGCGTATGGCTACCAGACTCCAGGAAGAGAGTATTACCTCAACGGAAGCTACAGCTTCTGACCTGCGCCCGACTGTGCTGGTGTTTGATTCCGGCGTAGGCGGGCTTTCTGTCTATGATGAGGTTCGGCAACTCCTGCCGGACCTGCATTATCTTTATGCGTTCGATAATGCCGGTTTTCCTTATGGTGAGAAAACCGAGACCTTTATTGTCGAGCGCGTTGTTGCGATGGTTGATGCCATTACTCGCCGTCATCCCATTTCTCTCGTCATTATTGCCTGTAATACCGCCAGCACCGTCACTTTGCCTGCATTACGTGAGCGATTTGCCTTTCCGGTTGTCGGCGTTGTACCGGCAATCAAACCGGCTGCACGCCTTACACGTAACGGTGTGGTCGGGCTGCTGGCGACGCGCGCAACGGTCCGGCGTTCGTACACGCATGATCTGGTGTCGCAGTTTGCTAAAACCTGCAAGATTGAAATGCTGGGCTCAGCCGAGCTGGTGGAGTTAGCCGAAGCCAAGCTTCATGGCGATAAAGTTTCACTGGATGATGTCAGGCGCATTGTGCAACCCTGGTTACGTATGACGGAGCCACCGGATACTGTCGTATTAGGCTGCACGCACTTTCCTTTACTTCGCGATGAGCTTCAGCACGTCCTGCCTGAAGGTACGCGTTTAATTGACTCCGGTGCCGCAATAGCCAGACGTACTGCCTGGCTACTGGACAATGAAGCACCCGAAGTCCGCTCGCCGGATCAAAACATGGCGTTTTGCACTGAGCTGGATGAAGAGGCGGCGCAATTATCGCCGGTTTTACAGCGTTATGGCTTCCCGTTGCTTGAAAAACTGGCGCTTTAGCGGGTTTTCGCTGAAAAAAACAGCACTCGGAAAATTAATTGAAATTAGCCCTTGTCAGCTTCGAAGAACTCCCTATAATGCGCCTCCACTGACACGGCACAACGGAATACGAAGCGCCGGGTTGAGTAAGGTTCAGAATCATTCGAACCGATGAGTTTAGCAAAAATAAGTGCTTGACTCATAAAGCGGAAAGCGTAATATATGCAGCCCGCGCCACAGAGAAGTGTGGCACTGCTCTTTAACAATTTATCAGACAATCTGTGTGGGCACTCGCAGGATTGATATCCGCGTCTCCGGACGCAAAAAAATATCAAGTCTTAAGAGTGAACACGTATTGAAATTCATTACGAC
>Ga0157363_1000083_pt1 | contig 71264 bp, 64 predicted proteins | sample AttsexASBM1_FD_111477 | JGI IMG/M metagenome (GOLD analysis project Ga0157363, IMG submission 111477) | Fungus gardens microbial communities from leaf cutter ant in Ribeirão Preto, State of São Paulo, Brazil - Atta sexdens ASBM1 | ecosystem: Host-associated > Fungi > Mycelium > Unclassified ... | reverse complement strand
GTCAGATTATCGCTGGCGAGCCGCTGGATGCAGAAACCGCATTTAAATCCTCAGAGGCTTCATCCAAAGCCGCCTGGTTCGTTGACTTTTCCGGTGTTGAAATTTCGTCTGGTTCACTAATGATTCATCGTGTGCAAGCCGAGCGCTTACGATTGTTTTGGCTGTCATATAGTCCCTCACTATCTCTTGCAACTACTGAGAAGCCAAAAGCAATATCCACTGCAATATTGTCCCCATCATTTCCGGATAATGAGTATGTAAATTGCAAATACTACTCGGTGAAAATGAGCGAGTTATGTGAAAAATATATTCCTACAAGCGCGGGGGAAAATTCACGGGAAAAGCAGAGAATCGAGTCCGGGAAGATTTTAGCCTACTGGTTGAAGTTATGGGTGATCCAAAGCTTGTAAAAGTAGATCGTGACTATCTCCGTGAGTATGAGAGCTTGCTAAGGTCGATACCTGCACGGCGTGATGTGGCTAAAATCCGATACAAAATCAATGACATTCATGAGCTTATGGTTAAAGTTAAAGTGAATGGCGACTCTCTAATGAGCGATAACACCGTTCGTAAGTATATGCGGGTTATATTCGAAGCTTTCAGGTGGGCTGATGTAGAAAGTATTTTTATTAAGTCCCCAGCTAATCAATTCTTCGCACCTGTAGAAAATGAAAAGATGGATCAGGACTTCAAAGCTGATTTCACTAATGAGGATTTGCACGCTATTTTTAACCGCCCTTGATTTAAACGTGGAACAGTGGATAGAAATAGAGAGGGTCGCTTCCATAATCACCGTGCATTTCATTACTGGTTGCCACTCATCGGATTCTTTACCGGAGCAAGGATTAATGAGTTATGCCAGCTTTATCTGGATGATATTAAGCAGGATGCTGCTGGATTTTATTTCTTTGAAATCAGCAACGAGCGTGTTTTGACGTCGCACTCTCATCTCCGAAAATTCAGGCTATGGCGCTGAAAAATTTTGTCGGACCTGGCGTCTTTTGCAGGCAGGGTACCGACGCGTTTATCCCGAGCCCTGCCTGGCCTAATGCTTCTGCCATGGAACGTGCCAGGTGCTGCCATTTTCAGACGTAAAATTTCCTGCCTTATCATCCGTCCGGAAACACCGGGTGACTTTGCCGTCAACGTTGCAATTTCTCCAGTATAACGGGAAGCCCTCAGTCTCCTTATATAGCTGCGCCAGCGTTGAGCGTCGCTCGTGTATCTCATCCAGTGAGGGAACAAGCGTCAGGATAAGCACAATGACCACACTGCACAGAACCCCCTGTGCAGCCAGAAACCAGAGCCAGCTTCGCCAACCAAGAGACCTGCAGGCTCGTTCATAGCGGTTAGTTGCCTCGTCTGCGGCCCGATCGGCTTCGCGGAAATGGTCCGCCAGAAGTCGTGCAGACCTCTGAGCCGTTGAGTCGGCCATTGCTGTAACGGCACTGATAACATCATCCCTGACCTCTCTCATCTGTTTTTCATGAGATGCGGCGGAATGAATCAGCGTTGACGTTGCTCTGTCTGCTGTTTTTCCCTGCTGCTGTGCGGCCTGAAGGAGCCTGTCTGCGGCCTCAAAAAAGAGGCGTATGTCGTGTTCACTGATGGAATTTGTGTTTTTCATAGGCTCAGCTCAATCCCTCTGTCGTGGTCTAATGATTGCTCTCTCTCCAGATCTTTCTGGCGATCTACTTCATACCTGTACAGGAGCCATTTCTCATGCGTCATCGAAAGCTCCATCATATTCTTCAGCTCTGCATACCTCAGATTGCCGCTGCCGTCACAAACGACGATAAGCGCGCCCGCGTTGCTCTCTGCGTCCACGCCCTGGCACCACCTGACCAGTTTCAGGTAGTCACTGACGGCAACCGGATCTTCGGTATGAACCTGAGTCGAAAAGATGCTACGGGTTGTCTGTGCAATAAAGTTCTCAAGGTTCAGGTGCTCAACCTGACGGGTGGACCGAGAGAGGGCGATGAGATAGCTCGAAAAGTAGGTTTTCACACCCACCTGAACGTCAGGCGTGGTTTCAACATACCAATGGATTCGGTGAGAAAGCGGCCTCAGTCTTGCATCACTTTCCAGCGCATGAGAGAGCTTTCTGAAGCGGGCTGCCTCTTTACCAGAGCGGTTATCCGCAGATTTAAACTCAATCAGCCGTAGCGTGCCGGGAAAGGAAAGCAGGACATCAGCCAGCGCTTTGTCTTCAGGCGTCTGCTGGAGCAGATTGACAGATGCTGGCAATAAATGCCCGCGAAGCTGTGTCCCTACAGAGACGCCCAGTCCGTACAGGAAATTACCAATAACCACGTTCTCATAAAGTTTCACTGCCTGCTTCCGCTCCTCAGTTCTTAGCGCGGCTCCGCAAGTATATTTATCCACACGCCGGAGCTGGCATATTTCTGACCGCTGTTTACCTATGTCCATAGCGATTTACCGGCCTCTACTCTGAGAGGACGATTGTTTTCGAAGGAGATTTTTACATTACAGTAAGCGTTGGAGCAAATGAGCCAATTAGAAAGAGCGGAGCTTACCGGCCCTGTATTCAAACTTTTTGGTGAAAGTGCTTTCCCATCAGACAGCATTAATCATTCAGTAATGAGAAGCCGACACAGTCACGGGCTGACCGCTGCATACGCCGAGCTGCTCTGCCAACTACTTGTATCTGAGGCTACTGGCTTACCTTTGACTCTCACGTCAGGCAGTGTAACATCCTAGCTATGCTTGTTCACCACGTCACGCCACTCACGAGCCATCGCTAGACGTATGCACAAGCTGCCATGCGCGGAAATAACGATGGTTTTATCATTACTGTAATTTTTATTCGAGTGCTACGTCATCATAAATGTGTCAAGATCATCCGCATTTTTGATTATCTTCGCCTCTTCAACTCCGTGGGCCTGGGCAAGCGTGATGCTTGCTTCCAGCAACTGGCGATTGTTTTCCACGCTAAATGCAGCGGTGGTGAGCTCACCCAGCGCCGCGAACTCGTTCAAAATTCGGTTGAGTGCTTTCTGCTCAATCTCACTTAAGCGACATGTAAATTGCTCCATTTTTTTCGCCAGCAATTGGCGTGCTTTACTGTCCAGATTTTTAGCTACGGTAACCATAAACTTCCCTGAGATAGAACCAACCAATGCCCCCAAAACAGGCACAGGGATGATTGCCTGACCTGCGACAGACATTGCGCCAACGATGGCTGATTCCGCGCAGATGATAAGGCCAAGATCGGTAAATTCATCAGCTTTAATCTCACCGCGCTGATAGGAGAGAGCAAGATGGCTTACACCTTTAGCGGCAGTGACCAGCGCGCTGGCGAACGGTGCTCCCAGAGAGGCATAATTGGTCAGGGTATAAATTGCTCCGGCGGATACACCGCCAATAGCGGCACCTTTCAATGTATCTAAGCCGACATCCTGCCAGTCCTGTCTGTTGAACTCTCCACGAAATATATTTTTACCGTCGCGGTGTTTGCTATATATACCTGTAACAAGAGCAAAGGTTCCACCGAAAGCGGCTCCCAATGCGGTTGCGCGCATGCCTTCACTTAGGGAGGGTTGGTGATCGTCAATAATTTCTGCTTTTTTTACCTCGTTCTGTTCCGCTAATTCCTGATCATGATTATCAAGCGTTTCGTCAATTTTCCCCCACTGAACATCTTTGTAATCAGAAATTCCAGGACGCACGACATCATTAAAGGATCTTCCCGTTGTACTTTCAATTTCTGCAACTTTATCCCTGATAGCCTGTATCGTTTTTTCGCTCAAACCCTCCACCGGCTTCCCATCAATAACATCCCGAATCGTTTGCCAGGAGTCTTTGGGGATATGGTAAAAGGATTCTCCTTGGGTGAAATTAGGATAGGTTTCCATGTGCTGAAGGACATGGTTCAGGTTATTATTAACTCCGTTGATAAACTTTGACTGCACGTCAACACCATCTATCATATAATCCGCCGGAGCGGTTCGGCCCACTCCGTCAAACGTGGCGCTAAGATCAGAGGCGTCCTGAACCCTTTCTTCTATCGCCTGGCGAGCGTTGCGTACGCCAATTTCTACCTGCTCAGCAATTTCACCGTGTTTGGTGCTCATTGAGCCCAGGATGTTACCCGGTGACGCGATGAAATCACGCACCTTTTGCATTTGTTCGCCAGCCAACTCAAATGCACGATCCTGCTGCGATAGTTTTAACAGTTCATCATCAATGCGGGTCTGATTAATGGCGTTAACCGCGCTGCCGATAAGCTGATCGCCAACTGTATTATGGTTAATGCTCATTACTGGATTTTCTTGTTGATCAGTTTTGATAATGCATTGATATGGTTAATCAATGCTCCTAATTGTTCTTTTTGATGGGGATTAAACTGGCAATAGTCTTGAGGCGAAGTCTTTTCCAGCACATCAACAATGCTTTCAGTACCATGATAGTGCTCGGATGTGAGCAACTTGAGTTCTTGCGCACCACATTCCATCACCCGAAGTTCGCTGGTTTTTGCGCGAACCAGGCGCTCTTCCTGCTGTGCTTCATTAATGATTTTACCGTTTTTGCGACGTGCCAGTAAAGTTCCGCCAGCGATGCCTACAGCACCAATCCCCCAGCCTATTGGACCCGCAAGAGCCAGTAGTGCGCTTCCTGCTGACATGCCACCGCCACCCGCAGCCAGTGCGCCGCCGCCGAGCCATGCCAGGGCTGCATTTGTTGCGGCAGCCCCACTCAACGTAGCAATAGCGGTACCTGTGGATGCTGTACCAAAAGTTGTTGCGACCGCCAGCACAGCCGTAGGGGCAAATGCAGCGACGCCTGCCCCTACGGCAACCCCCGCAGCAGCCGTTCCTTTACCAATATGTGATGCGCGGTATTCTTCTTCCAGTTTTTCCACCACGTTATCAAATTCAGCGATTTCCGCTTTCAATTCGCTCCAGGATTTATCAAACTCTTTGGGCATATTCGCTAGCCGATTAACAAAATTTTCACCACGGGCAATAAGGTCCTTACTGCATTTCTGACGTAACAGAAAGAGGGCAGTGATCTCATCCTGGGTGTCTTTAGCCTGTACCTGATAACGGTTATTTGCACTTTTGAGACTGGCTAATGCTTCTTTTCTTTCTGAACCACGTAACATTTTTTACTCCTGCTGTATGTTGTCAAAAATAATTTCACTGCAATGGGGTTTCATTTCTATTATCTGCTGGTTGAGCTTCAGATAAAAATGTTGTTGTAGACCAACTGGGGAAATAATAGTGAGACTTGGTAACCAATAACGTAGCAATGGAAATAGCTGGTTTTCGTGTGCCATTTTAGTTTGCAAGATCAAGTCGCCATTAGGTTCCTGACGAATTAACTTTTGGGCAGGCAGTACATTTCGACGTTTAAAAAAACGGCTTACATCGGCTGCAACTTTTAGCAGTACAATCTGCTTATCCAAAGAAAACCAGACATCATCTTCCTCAGACAAGTATTGCGTGATATGCGGTTGTGGTGTGAAGCGCTCTGATTTAAGTTTCAGCCAATGAATTTTAGTGAGCTGAAATCCTTTAACCTTTTCATTCTCTACTGCACCGAGATAACAGATGCTCTTGATATTAATAAGCTTATAAGGCGCGACGGTGCGATGTTTCTCTTTATAATGAAATTCACAAATACTATTTTCACGAATCGCTTTATGAAACAAGCTATAGTTATTCTCGAGCACGCATTTTGCTTCTGGATCTCCGGGTAGAGATCTGATGATCAGTGAAGTCAGGTCAGGATGGGAGACTATTTTTTTTGCTGGGAATAATTCTGACATGCCCAAGACGCTGATGAGATTTTGTTGTTCTTTTAGAGCCTGAGGTTTAGCGTAAGCGGGAGCCAGCCTGTAAATACCATCACCATCGGGAATAATTCGGTCGCCCAGACGATTAAGGTCACGATACAAAGTACGTTCACTGATGTTGAATTCGTCCATCATCTTCTTACTTGATACAAAACCGCGCTGATAAAGTTCCGCAATAATAGCGGTTATTCTTTGTACCATAACCTCATGCCCGCTCATGAGTGTTCTCCTTGTGATTTTTCCTTGAGATTACCAGTCGCTACTGACAGGGCATGTCAGTAGCGACTGGAAGATCATGTTTTCCTATCGGCAAATTTCTCACATAACTTGATAAGATTAAGTCGAAAAGTCAGTTAATGGCTTTTGCGGTCAATAATATAATCAGTCTCCTGCAGGCAATCGCGAGTAGCCACTCTGACCTACTCCCCGTTGATTAATACACCGCGATGTTAGTAATGTCTTCATAAGCCACATGAGGACATTCCCATGAAGAAGCGTTTTTCCGACGAACAGATCATCAGTATTCTTCGCGAAGCGGAAGCCGGAGTTTCTGCCCGTGAGCTCTGCCGTAAGCACGCCATTTCCGATGCCTCTTTCTACACCTGGCGCAAGAAGTTTGGTGGCATGGAAGTTCCTGAGATGAAGCGGCTTAAATCTCTTGAAGAGGAGAACGCCCGCCTCAGGAAGCTACTTGCCGAAGCCATGCTGGATAAAGAGGCACTTCAGGTGGCTCTTGGGCGAAAGTACTGACGACAGACCAGAAGCGGGAAGCCGTAGAGTTTATGTGTGGTGCGACCGGTCTGTCGCAACGTCGTGCCCGCAGGCTAACAGGTTTGTCCCTGTTGACCTGCCGCTATGAGAGTCAGCGCCCGGCGGCTGATGCGCATTTATCAGGCCGTATCACAGAACTGGCGCCCGAAAGGAGGCGTTTTGGGTACCGGCGCATCTGGCAGTGATTACGTCGGGAGGATCTTCCCGTCAACCACAAGCGGGTATACCGCATTTACCACCTTAACGGCCTGAGTGTGAAGCGCAGACGACGTCATAAGGGGCTGGCGACTGAGCGGCTTCCGCTTCTTTGCACGGCAGCGCCGAACCTGATATGGTCGATGGATTTTGTCATAGATATACTTGCCAGCGGTCGTATTCATCGCTGAATTACCAGACGCCAGCTGAATTTGCAGCGAACTGGCGAAATGGAAAATTAGAAGGTAAACAAACCGACATTACTAGCTGAACGTTGTATCTAAGTCTGGGGGCAGGTCACCCTCTAAAGCAATTTTTGGTGATAGTAAAAATCAATCTCAGGGAAATAATAATTAACAAGATAAAAATTAAATGAATAATTGAAATAAGTAATATCTATATATATCATTAATAGATACTAGGGATCATTTATCAATTAGTTGAAAATGATCTCTTCGCAATATCGGTGTCAGGCTACATCAGAGACCAAAGGGTCTGCTCCTGGCACAGAGCGGACTTTACTGACAGGACATCGTGCCCAAAGTCAGGACGGACACACCGGATGAAGTTGATGCGTGTCGCTTCGTCGCTTATCCGCCGCTATGGTCATTTATACAGTTATAGCAATAATCAGTGAATTTTCATTCCCGAAAGACAATAATAAACCAGTAGCAACAATCTGCTAAATTTTATGCTTTTTCAGCAATAATCTCTCTATTCCCTTTCAGAGATCCGAAAAGATGCAGATCCGGAAACCTGTTAAAGAAGAAGTCAAAAGACTCAGAAACCTCGCTCCGAGTAGCAGGCGGTGCAACCATCTAGCGTCTCTAACCGGTTGTCAGATGACGCTAGCTAGAGATATTGCGTTACTTTAATAATTCAATTGCTCACATCATTTTTTAATCAGTTTGCTGGTATATCAAAATGATATATGTGGATAACTATACTAAATATTTTCAAACCCCCCTTCTATATACCATCTTTCGTTGATTAACTTACTAAATAAAGCGTACTCCCAAGAATCAGGGCGACGACTAACCATATTTTGTTGATCAATAAGCTCCTGATAAACCGAATCCCAATCATTCAATTTCAGAAGGGGCTGGAAGTTATTTCTCAGGTCTTCTAGTCTGACTATGGCGTTTGAAGAATAAAGCTCATCTAGTTTCAAACGTCTGAAATGGCTTTTAAGTTTCTCGTCTGCACCGTATCCTAAGTGAAGGTTGTTTTTACATACGTAAGTCAACTCAATAGGGTTCATGCTTGTGAATCTAACTTCAAACCATTGTGCTTGTGAAAAGTCATCATAATAAGGATGAATGAATTGTTTATTCAGTTGGTTAGGCATCGTGTGTTTTTTTGCTTCGTTACATCTGGAGCAGATAGGCACGAGGTTTTTTGGAAAAACAGAATAAAGAAAATAACTTGATTTAGGCACGTGATGGTCTAAGGCTGTTACTATACTTTCCGAACACATAGGACATTTTTTTCTTGGCGCCGAAGCCAAAATTCTATCATAGTCATCGCGGCAACAGCCTGTTTTTCCTACAAGTTGTTTGGTGTAAAGATTTTTCATAAACTCTGCGTTCAGATTTCCATGTGCCAGCGAACGTGGGATCGTATAGCCCGTACTCGCAGTCATCAAACGATCATAGTCTTGATAAATCTGTGTGAAATACGGAATTGCATCCATTAATTCCTGTGCTAATAAATCATCAGTACAAGCTAAAGCACAGTTAGTAATTATGTTTATATCATTGATTGTTGGCTTGTTTATATTAATCATCGCTATCCCTTTTTTTCTTATTTATAAGGGACCGGGCTAATGCTCGTGCTTCTCCACCTAATTTATTGCTAAAATAATTATTTACTTCATCAAATGTAGCAAATTTTTCACAGGCGTCCGCTATCATTTTATAAAAGCCAGTGTTTACGACTTCATGGCTGAATACTTCACGTGTCAGAGTTCCGACATTTTCCCCAAACGTCTCAATTTGCGGCCGGTCGGCACTGACATACTGACCTGTCCTGTTTAATATCCATACACAGTCTGAGCGAACCTCCTGAAGAACTACCGGAGAATGTGTAGCAACAATCGCTACTCCGTTTCTTTCACTCATAAGATGTGACACAGCACGGATATAAGCAGAAATCAACGGAGGGTGCAGGTGAGCCTCTGGTTCGTCAATGAGAGTCAGGGATCTGTCTTCTGTTACCTCAACCAATTTAGTGATGCTGAGTAGCGTAACTAAATGACCTGAGCTCAACTTATTCAAAAATGTTTTTACAATCTCTCTCCAGTCCTTTGAATAGTCTTTATCCTCGAATTGCGCGAGTTTCGAAACACCTGCCTCAGAAAAAAGAGGGTCATTCTCTAAAATATCTAGACATTCCTCCCATCTGTTCCTTCGTACTCCTACTAAACATTCCTGCATACTACTGCAAAATTCTGCATGCAGTTCATCTGAACTTTTCGGTCTTAATTTTTGTTCTTTGTTTTCTCCTCTCTGGTCTAGTACCATCAAACCTATATACTGATATTTAACGCCAGAGGGTAGCCTATTAGGCCCGACAGGACCAAATCTGTCAAATGGGCTATATGAACATAAGTTTAAGGAGTTAAAATAAGTGTTATTGTCTTCCCATTCGGCATCTTCCTTTACTTGAAGTGAACCGACAGGATTTTCAATATCAGTATCAAGTTTTATTACACCTTTAATAAAGCCTGAAAATAAGGTTGTTTTACCCACTCCATTTCTGCCAATTAAAGCTTGAATGTTGCTCTGTGGTATATCTTTATTATTAACGCTGAATTCCAGCCTTATTTCATTCTCATTAACATCTCTAATTGGGAAAAGATACGAGAAATTGAAAGGCTTGTTGTGGTCTTCTTCATAAGCAATGGCATGCAAAGATTCTTTTACATTCCTTTCACTAATGTCCCTTAAAAGAGACTCCTTCATAGCAGGGTGAGATTTGTAATTTTCAAAAATCTCCAAATTGTATGCACAGTCCCTGATGCCTTTTAGTATTTCAACCCTTATATTTCCAGGGATCTGGTTAAGAGTTTCATAAAAGTTCTCGCTTTGACCCAAAGAGAAAAAATTTTCATCCAATGAGGGGAATGTATCAGGTAGGTCAGGTGTAAAGAAAGGCTGTCCTTTTTCATCTTCTGAAAGTGAAGATGACCCCTTCATGTCTTTGTCTGCTATTTTTGTATTGCCAATTTTAGATAATTCACCAGAGTCATTGCTATAAAACATAGTAAAAAGAGTTTCCCAGTAAAACCAGTCATTCCATCCGTCTTTAACTAGGTAGACCGTATTTTTTTCTGACTTATCTGGTATGTTCTTTACCTTTCTAAATTCCATAATCCCTCCCTGCAATGATATATGCTTTGAAGCTGATTTTTAAATTCTATATCTTTACAAGCTAATAAAAAAGACTTGTTTGATCAAAAACTATAAATTAAATTGTTAGGAGTCACAGTATAACTTTCCGACCGCATTCAGGCCAGAAAGCTAGACCTGATCACAACTCGTCGAAAGTATTTGGCTTGCAGAAGCTCACCAAGACTGAAGCATACATTACTATGAAGGCCTGTGAACTGCGCCTGCGGCGTTGCAGTATGGGATGGAAGCAGGAGAGAGTGGCTGAAGAGCCTTGCTTATCTTTTCCCACTTTCAAGCGAATGGAGCTGAAGAGTGAGGGGCGACTGCAGGCACCGTGTCGAATATGCCACGATGACGCTGACGCTCAAAGTCACGCTGGCCGACCTGTACCGGATGAGCAAGACGCCGGTTAAGACGTAGTTGCAGTATAATATTGACGAAAGTGAACATACTTAATCTCCCTATCAGCGTCGCCTTTCTGCAGAATATTCTCTTTTGCCTCTTAATTCAGTCTGAAAAAATAATCCTGTCCCACCTGACATTTTCCTTATTCATTCACTGTGCATTGCACACCCTTTTTTGTTGCATCCCGCAGATCCGAAAACTCCTGAAGTCGGATCTGGACTGATAAATCGTATGGAAGAGCGAACGAGATACGGTAGAAAGAGGTTCAAAGCTAAAGGCAAATGGGTCCGCTTTGAGCGAGAAGCGAAAGTTTGTACTTTTGCGCGCAAAACCGGGAATGTGTACGTACGGTGCTGCGTCAATAGAGAAAATTGAGTGGATGGTTTCGTCTGCAGGCAGAAGGGAGCTGATCCCGGTAGATGTTTTTCAGCTTGTCTGGTCGAAAATAATTAATACTATAATTTTTAGAAAGTTAAACTAAGCATGATGCATAAGACATGAAGCTAAGGGACAGACATGACAGCATATTCCAATTCTGATGCAGCAAGGGATTTGCGCCCGGCCTTAGATAAGGCACCCGCTGGCGCTGTGAACGGAGAATGGTTCTTTATCACCGAACAGGCCGGAGTCTCCTCACAAACCGGAGGCTATATGTATGCAGACGGGAGTCATGTTGCAGAGGGTAACCACGCCATTCAGAAGGTCCGGGAGATTGTCGAGAAACTGGAAGCATCACGGGTACAGCCCTTTAATAAGGTCATCGTTCATTGGACAAGGTCTAAAATACCGTTGATACGGGGGCGCGTTACGGTTGAGACTCTCTTCGATGAGACAATTGTGCCGCGCGGTCCTCAGGATCCGATTTATGAGGCTGCATCTGTAGCAAGGCGAGCCTTCTGGGAAAGGTATGGTCGCGTCTCAGAGGGTTTTAGAGCTGAGCGAGATGACGCGAACTTACACAACCAGACGAAATGGTTTGGGCCCCATCGCCGGGTGCTCGACATTAAGGACAACACCACATTAACGCTGGTCACTGATGGCCTCTCGACACCTTGGTGCGGCATTGCAGACCCGGAAAATGGCGTAGGATGCGAACTTTTCATGGAGTTCGACGCGTCGAATATTATCAGCCACCAGATTGATGACTGGGCTCATCTCTTGATTAACCTCGGGGATCTCGTTGCCGATGGGCATCAGGTTGCTGCCGACGTAGAAAAATATGGAGCAATCCTGTTTTGCACTCTTACAGATGAATATAACCCAATGACCCGAATCATCCTCAGCCGTGATACCCGTAGTATTGATAAATTGCCTTTCGGTTCGGTTCCGCTCATTCGTGTCACGCCGATAGCAGAGTCAGAGATTGAAAATCTGGACCAATCCGATGAATGGGCATCAAGCGCAGCAAGACATGCTCTCGCGGAACGACAGATAGCAATATAGACATTTATCACGAAGTTCTTCAGGCCCTTACGAGGCAGAATGAGTTCAGTCGCCTTCCTTAAAGGAATAATAGGATCAAATAATTGAACCTTGTTCCGCTGTTAGCGAAGATAGGACACTCTAACTTCTTAAATTCAATGAGTTAAGCTAATTGAAAGTATTGGTAGAAGGGATGCTGCGCGTTATAAAAAAAAGGTTTCTTACAGATCCTAAATTAGCTGTAATGGCAACAGAAAAAATACAACTGAGCGATGCAGCGAAGTGCAAATAAGGTAAAGGATTGAGTAAACCTATCCGTTACCACTCATGCTTAAAAAAAACTCCCATAGCATAAACCACACCACGCTGCGTGAAGATCCCCTCAGTTCAATAAGTGATTATGTGACAAAAACATTATGTCACATAAATGCTAAAACGTTATATTTCCGAGGATGTATAATCATGGGTAATTATAATAAAGTAGATAAACTAATTACTCTTGAAAGGGTTCTTGGGTCAGAAATATCGTTCCAAACGTTGCAAAAAGGAAATTACAATTATCATCAACAACTATCAATTGTGTCTCCGGAGCTGCATTCTGAATTAGTTAGGTTTTTCGGCTCGCCAGAGAGAACATTTTTTACCACAAACATGGATGTGAACAGACTGGTGAAATACGGGGGATGGTTCGTTCTCTTCTATGGTCAAAGGGGTTAAGGGAATTGCTGGGCATCAAGGGTTTGATGCTATTGATTCGATTGAATTAGCTAATGATCTTTTTATGCATATCGGAGCTGCATTCAACAATACAGTTGCTAAAATATATGCAACTTATGTAGAGAAAATTAATCTTGAAGTAAACAATGCTTATCAGAAATTTATACTTAAAGACTTCAGTAAGATAAAATCAATCTCTTTTTTTTAAAAGAAGTTTACTCGGATATCTACGGTGCTGGATTCAATAAGGAGCAAGCACAGGCGAGTTTGATAGATGTTCAAAGGTCAAGAGTTGAGCTAAGAGAGTTAGTATATAGATACATGGAAAATATCCGTTTAAACATCGCTCCTTGGCAGCTAGATATACCGATAAAAGATTTAGCAAACAATTATTTGAGTTGTAGGTACTGCATCTCACTTTATACGATTGCGTTGGTTTCTGAAACTATACTAGCAAATAGGTTAGATGATAATGGATTTAAGTCCCTTAAAATAAAGGTTTCAAATACCTTGGATGAGTTTAACGAATTGACTGATGAGGTGAATCGTAATCTTGAGGATCGTTTCTATAGAAATCAACAACAAATTAACAATCAAATTCTTTGGGTTTATAATAACTTAGCTGCTCATCATAAATACAATGAGAATAATAATCTCAATAATTTTGCAAGTAATTATCTCTCGCAATTTTGTAAAGATACCGAACTAAGAAAAATTGATGAAATCTTTGAGTCCAGGGATAAACTGTTGTCGAATATTGTTATCACCGAAGAATAAAAATATAACAAGTGGTTGCTAAGGACTGAATTGAGCAGCGATCCATACAGCCCCAGAGCCAAGCTTTGAAGTTCCACTTTAGGCACTCAGCAGACGTTCTTTGAATTTACATGCCGTACACAGAAAGTTTTTTTGGAAGGGTATGAAGTGGGAAGGGGCCGGCAGGGCTTTTAAGTATATGACTATACGTGATGAGCAAAATCTTGAAAACTATGGGTACTTAGTATTCACTGCTTACATATACTATAGGTAGAGTTGTAGATTTAAATTAATAAATATCCATATTAATCAATCATTAAACACCAATGCATCATCGTTTACGAAACAGCAGCACTGTTATCAACGCAGCTTACTCATCCATCAAGCTAATCAGCCCATTCCTGCATCATCACTTTACGCTCATCAAGATACGTTGCATGGTTGTATGTGCGACGAACATTGTTGGTATCAGCGTGCGCAAGTTGGGCCTCAATAGCATCAGGCCGATAGCCCATTTCGTTTAAACGTGTACTTACTGTAGTTCTGGTAGCATGGGGGCTATAAATGCCACTCCAGCCGAGGCTTTTGAGTAGTTGGCGCAGCGAGTGCGATGTCATTGGACCCAGCGGATTATCTCTGCCTGGAAATAGATGCTGACGATGCCCTGTTAATCCTTGTAACGTTCTGAGCATATTGACAGCCTGGAAGGGAAGGGGAATAACATGTTCTCTGCGGGCTTTCATTCGCGGTGACGAAATAGTCCACAGTGCGTTATCGAGATCGAATTCTGTCTATTCTGCCTCAATGACTTCGGCTGGTCGCGCCAGCGTCCACCACATGCAATAGTTAACCTAGTATGGGGCCAGTCTACGGCTGTTGTCAAAATAGCTTAATAGATTCATAGCTTCCCGATTTGCTGCGGATTCAATGCCTGTTTGTGCTGCGTTTTGTTTGCCGGAATCGCCTTACGCACCGGCCAGACAGGATCGCTGTCAGCTCTAAGCGTTGCCACTGCCAACTCGAAAACCGATGAAATGGTACGTCGGGCTTCAGCAGCAACAGTCGGAGCGCCGCGTTTAGAGGTTTCCTAAAGAATTTTAAGAATGTGGTGTGGGGTGCTCTCCCTGACTGGGAGCTTACCGATTGCGGGAAAAACCACTCGTTCAAGCATATCCAGTCGCCGCGTTTTGGTAATTTCGGCCCAGTCTTTTATCTGCAACTACTCTCTAGCAATCAGCTTAAAGGTGTTAGATGCGTCGTTGACCTTGCGGATCTTATCTAACTGGCGAGCCTGTGTCGGGCTAACTCCATCCGCGACTTGCTTACGCGCTTGCTCGCATTTCTCGCGAGCTTCGGCAAGTTTAACCGTCGGGTACTCACCCAGCGCAAACATGCTGGATTTACCGTTAAGTTTAAACCGATAGCGCCACGCCTTTTTGCGATTAGGTTTAACTTCATAGTATAAGTCATTGAAATCATTGAGATGATAGAGCTTTTCTTTCGCTTTTGCTGTGCGGCACTGAGTATCAGTGAGCATAACGATTCCTTGTATATTTATTATACCGTTATTGTACTCACTAAAAATAAAGATGGAATTTTGATGTAATCACCTACGTACTCATTTTTGACTGCGCTTCTACGAAATCATTTGAGACGTTATGAAAAGAAAAATCCACGCAGTTGCGTGGATTTTAGAGGGTTTCGAGAGTTTCATGAGATTTTCTGACATCTCATGAGACAACACATTTAACTTAGACGTTAAACAAGAAATTCATCACATCGCCATCTTTAACGATGTACTCTTTGCCTTCTGAACGCATCTTGCCCGCTTCTTTCGCGCCTTGCTCACCCTTATAGGTAATAAAGTCTTCAAACGCGATCGTTTGTGCGCGAATGAAGCCTTTCTCGAAGTCGGTGTGGATTTTACCGGCGGCCTGTGGGGCGGTGGCGCCAACAGGGATAGTCCATGCGCGTACTTCTTTGACGCCGGCGGTGAAATAGGTCTGCAGATTCAGCAGTGCGTAACCGGCACGAATCACGCGGTTCAGGCCTGGCTCTTCGATGCCCAGCTCGGCCATAAACTCGTCACGATCTTCGTCTTCCAGTTCGGCGATATCAGATTCGACAGAGGCGCAGACTGGCACAACGACAGAACCTTCTTTGGCGGCGATTTCGCGCACTTTATCCAGGTACGGGTTGTTTTCAAAGCCATCTTCGTTGACATTGGCGATGTACATCGTGGGCTTGAGCGTCAGGAAGCTCAGATAACGCAGGGCGGCTTTGTCTTCATCGGTCAGATCCAGCGCGCGCAGCATGCCCGCGTTTTCCAGATGAGGCAGACATTTCTCCAGCGCCGCCTGTTCCGCTTTCGCGTCTTTATCGCCACCTTTGGCTTTTTTCTGCACGCGCTGCAGTGCACGTTCACAGGTGTCCAGATCCGCCAGCGCCAGCTCGGTGTTGATGGTTTCGATATCATCAGCCGGATCGACTTTATTATTCACGTGGATAATATTGTCGTTTTCAAAGCAGCGAACCACGTGGCCGATCGCTTCGGTTTCACGGATATTGGTCAGGAACTGGTTGCCCAGGCCTTCACCTTTCGATGCACCTTTTACCAGACCGGCGATATCGACGAATTCCATGGTAGTCGGAACCACGCGCTGTGGCTTGACGATCTCGGACAGCTGATCCAGACGCAGGTCAGGCATAGGTACAACGCCCGTGTTGGGTTCAATGGTGCAGAAGGGGAAGTTCGCCGCTTCAATACCCGCTTTTGTCAGCGCGTTAAACAGAGTGGATTTACCGACATTTGGCAGGCCCACGATACCGCATTTGAATCCCATGGTTTAATACCCTTTATAGCTGGATGGGCAACGCCTGAACGCAGGCGCCGCCGGAAACGTAAGATAATTTTCGCGCATTATACACAGATTCGCGACAATCGGGGCGATTAGACAGGCTTAAAGGCATGCAGGCGGTTCATTGCCTTAATGCGATCTTCCTTCAGCCACAGTTCGGTGCAGCGCGCTGCTTCATCAATGGCGTCATCGATCAGCTTTTGCTCGCTGGCGGGCGGTTTGCCTAACACAAATCCGGTCACTTTGTTGCGGTCACCGGGATGGCCGATACCGATGCGCAGACGATGAAAGTTATTATTATTGCCCAGCTTGCTGATGATGTCTTTCAGGCCGTTATGACCGCCGTGACCGCCGCCTTGTTTGAATTTCGCAATGCCCGGTGGCAGATCGAGTTCATCGTGCGCCACTAAAATTTCTTCGGGCGCAATACGGTAGAAGGTCGCCATCGCCGCGACCGCTTTGCCGCTGAGGTTCATAAAGGTGGTGGGCACCAGCAGTCGGACATCTTCGCCCGCCAGCGCCAGTCGCGCCGTATAACCGAAAAATTTGGCTTCTTCTTTTAACGACTGATTGTGCCGCTCAGCCAGCAAATCCAGATACCACGCACCCGCGTTATGGCGCGTGGCGGCATATTCCGCACCGGGATTCGCCAGGCCGACAATCAGTTTAATGCTGCTCACAAGGAATATCCTGCTGTTATCACCAAAGGGCAGTAGTTTACTGTGCCAGGCTGCGGATCACAAAGTGTGAGCCACGAATTATTAGTGTCGGTGATTAATTGTTTTTCATCTAAATCAATAAGCTGTAATTATGCTTTGGTCACACTTATCCTGCTCTGAGTGTGACGAAGTGCACAAATTAGCCTGCTGTCATTGCCTAAACTACTGACAGGTTAACATTGTGTGCGCTCATCGGACCGCACCGTCAGGAGGTGAAAGATGAAACGTCATCACTCACGTATGGCAGGAAATGCCTTAATGGCACTTGGTTTAGTGACCATGGTACTCGGCGTTGGTTTTTCGATTATCAACCAACTTCCCTCTTTAAATCTGCCGCAGATACTGGCGCAGGGCGCGATGTTTGGGATTTTCTTTGGCGCACTGTTATGGCTGGCCGGCGCCTGCATTAGCGGTCGTGAGAAAGTCGAAGATCGCTATTACTGGGAGCGGCATTATGGCGATAAACGCTGCCGCCGCAGCCATCACTCGTCATAATCACGTTCCCGGCAACGTCAGGCAGGATTGGGTTCGGTTTCTGCCTTTGGCTTTTGCCTGATAGAGCGCTTTGTCAGCCAGCGCCATCAGTTCGCTAAAATCAATGTGGCGATTGTCGGCGGTAGAGAAGCCAATGCTGACGGAATAGGGAATCTGTCCCGGTCGGGAAAGGTGGATCGCCTGGCGCACCTGCTCGCACCAGACGTTAGCCTGCGCTGACATCATCGGCAGAAGGGCGGCAAATTCTTCGCCGCCCAGTCGCGCAAAGCGCGCCCCTTCAGGCAGCATGCCGGACACACGGTGACTGAAATCAATCAGAACCTGGTCGCCCTGATGATGCCCGTAGCGGTCATTAATACCTTTAAAATGGTCCAGATCGAATAACACCACCGTCAGCGCTTTATTCTGCTTCTGACAGGCTTTAATCATCACCTCGGCCCCGGTAAACAGCGCACGACGGTTCCAGATATTGGTCAGAGGATCGTGCAGTGAAGCCGCTTTCAGCGCATTGCGCGTCCGCTCATTGACCATCGCCAGAATCGTCACGGTAAACCCAATGACAAACAGCATGGATTCCATAATCACATAGACGGAGAAATTCGATCCGCTTATCGCGCCCTGAACGCCGACCGGGCGGGAATTATCCAGAAATATGCGAGCCACATGGAATATCAGGTGAATCCAGAGCAGGAGCTGGGCAGGCCAGAACGTTGCATCCATATTGCGCCGCGCCAGCCAGAGAAAATAGATAAGCGCTCCGGTATACCCGATGCAGAGCAGGCAGAGCACCAGTACGCGCAGCGATAAGCTGTAATAAAATCCCGGAATCAGGCAGAGCAGTGACCAGATCAGCGCCCCGACCAGACCACTCATCCCCGGCTGCTTACCGCAAAAGGTGCGAAACGCGCTGAACAATCCCCCGTAAGCCAGCATAAGCAACACGTTGCTCATGGCCACCGGTAAAAACTGATAGCCCTGGCTGCGCAGACTACTGAGAATAAAGGCGACCAGCGTCAGTAAAATGGCCACGCAAACATAGCCCAGCGTGCGATCGTAATGCGAACCGACCCAGGCAAATGCCAGGATCAGACTCATAAACCCCAGTACGTAGAGTTCGCAAATAAATAACGTATAGACGTCGAGGTTCATAGTGGAAAACGATCGCAATAAAAAGTGCGGGCAAAGTACCACTCAACGCAGAATGGCAAAAGAGCAGATAAGATAATTTCAGTGAAAGAGTTTTTCGTAGTAAGCGTGACAATAACGGCGGTGACTTATAACGAAAATTTCTGTGAATCAAGCAGCTTTGTCGGAAGGGGAACGGCACAGACAAAAGAAAAGGCCGGACAGCGTGTCCGGCCTGCGAAGATTAGTGTTCGAACATTGCCGAAATGGACTCTTCGTTACTGATGCGGCGAATGGCTTCGGCCAGCATGCCTGACAGAGTCAGGGTACGGACGTTTGGCAGCGACTTCATCTCTTCGGATAACGGAATGGTGTCACACACGATAACCTGATCGATGACAGATTTACGTAAGTTTTCCACCGCGTTACCGGAGAAGATAGGGTGCGTCGCGTACGCGAAGACGCGCTTGGCACCGCGCTCTTTCAGCGCTTCCGCGGCTTTGCACAGTGTGCCGCCGGTGTCGATCATGTCATCGACCAGCACACAGTCACGGCCCGCTACGTCACCAATGATATGCATGACCTGAGAAACGTTCGCACGCGGGCGACGTTTGTCAATGATGGCCATATCGGTGTCGTTCAGCAGTTTCGCAATAGCACGGGCACGAACCACGCCGCCAATGTCAGGCGAAACAACAATCGGGTTTTCCAGGCCAATCTGTAACATATCCTCCAGCAGAATGGGACTGCCGAAGACGTTATCAACCGGGACGTCGAAGAAGCCCTGGATCTGCTCAGCGTGCAGGTCAACCGTTAAAACACGGTCAACGCCGACGCTGGAAAGAAAGTCAGCCACGACTTTGGCGGTAATAGGCACACGCGCAGAACGCACGCGGCGGTCCTGACGGGCATAACCAAAGTAGGGGATAACAGCGGTAATACGACCAGCTGAAGCACGACGCAGCGCGTCGACCATCACGACCAGTTCCATCAAATTATCATTGGTGGGAGCACAGGTGGACTGGATGATGAAAATATCACCACCGCGTACATTTTCATTAATTTGTACGCTTACTTCGCCATCACTGAAACGACCGACAGCGGCGTCGCCCAGGCTGGTGTAAAGGCGGTTGGCAATACGTTGTGCTAGTTCCGGGGTGGCGTTACCAGCAAAAAGCTTCATATCAGGCACGAGAAGAACCTCAGGCTTTGCGTCCAGAGAATGAACGTCATGACAGTAACCGGCGAATACTGTCGTGATCGTTCACACGGGTATGTGAGTGCGAAACGTGCTGTATCTGGAACAGGGTGACACAGTCACGCTATCGCTAATCGCCTTGCAGAGTGCGCTGTAACGGCGAGACGTTAACGCCTCGGGCTACAAAACCGCGCACCCATGACGGGGCAAGTTCCAGCACCTGGCGAGCAGCGTACTCGGTGTCAAATTCAGCAAACACACAAGCACCTGTCCCTGTCAGGCGCGACGGCGCGTATTCTAGCAGCCATGAAACAAGCTCATCAACCTCACGAAAACGTTTTCTTACTACTGATTCGCAATCGTTAAGAAAGGGGGCCTGTAAAAGTGCTGATAAAGTGCGCACGGGCGTGTCACGGGGAAGTGCCGGATCGTTAAAGACCACTGGCGTGGCCACGCTGACGCCGGGATGGGCAACAAGATACCATTTTTCGGCAGGCGATGCGGGAGAAAGCACCTCGCCGACCCCTTCGGCGAAGGCGGCGTGCCCTTTAACGAACACCGGGACATCCGCACCCAGTTTCACGCCCATCTGTGCCAGTTCCGTCGGCGAAAAACCGGTTTGCCAGAGATGATTAAGCGCCACCAGAACCGTAGCGGCGTCAGAAGAACCGCCACCCAGTCCACCGCCCATTGGCAAACGCTTTTCAATGGCGATCCGCGCACCCGCCTGCGCCGGTAGCGTTCCCTTCGCGCGGGCAGCCGCCTTAAGCATGTCGGCGGCACGCACGATCAGGTTTTCAGCATCCGGCACGCCGGACACGGGCGTGAGGAGGGTGATGGCATCGCTCTGATCGGGAACAATCTCCAGACTGTCGCCATAATCCAGAAACTGAAACAGGGTTTGCAGGTTATGGTAACCGTCCGTCCGGCGCCCGGTGATGTACAAAAAAAGGTTCAGTTTTGCCGGAGCAGGCCAGGTAGTGATCATTTCAGCGTCCAGCTATCCATACGTAACTTGATGCGCTGATCGCCTTCTTTCAGCTCCAGGCTGGCGGGCAGCGCAGGGGTGACGTTGCTGTCGTAGCCGGCGATGGTCACCTGCCAGGTCTGGCCATCATGCTGATAGTTCAGGCTGCGCAACTGATACTGATCGTTAAGCTGGTAGTCGGTCGCATCGCCCGGCAGGCCCATCATCCACTGACGCAGGTTGGTCAGCGGAATATCCATGCCGGTCAGCTGCGAGATCATCTTCTGCGCATCGTTGCTGACATAGCGTTTGCCCTGGCTATCCACGATCTGCACCACAGAACCCTGCGCATCCAGCTGCAGTTCTGTGCTGCCTAACGGGTTGGTTAACAGCAGACGATAACGGTCAGGTGCGGTCTGCTGCCAGTTGAAGCGGGCATAGACTTTTTGTTTGTCCGACAGATAGGCGAACGCGCCGCGCGTCTGGTACTGCGTCACTTTACTGACCGCTTGCTGATGATGTTGCCATTGGGGTGCAGTGGCGCTCGGGCCGGGACCTTGTGGTTTATTGATGCTACAGGCAGCCAGCAGAACAGCACCGGCCAGGGGTAAAAGGCGCAACAGATTGCGTGGGGAAGTAAGCATCAAGTGGTCATCTCCTCGGACTCATTTTTCATTGGTAACAGGTAACGCTAACCATCCGCATTTTAACCGTCAATGCTGTTATACGGCAAAATCGCTATGATCGGCTTAATCTTATTACAGTCATAGCCTTTGTATGGCTTTTCTTGATCTGCTGCATCTTGTAGAATGCGCTTCACAAAACCCTGACATTATTGGGACAACCCAACCTAAATCGCCATGACGCTGCTCGCTCTCGGAATCAATCACAAAACTGCACCCATTGCTCTGCGCGAACGCGTTGCGTTCGGGCCGGAGTCGCTGGAACAGGCCTTAGACAGCCTGTTATCCCAGCCCATGGTGCAGAGTGGCGTCGTGCTCTCCACCTGTAACCGAACCGAACTCTACCTGAGTGTAGAGCAACAGGTCGATCTGCAGGAACGTCTGGTGCGCTGGCTGTGTGACTATCACCAGCTTGATGAAGAGGATGTACGTAACAGCCTCTACTGGCATCAGGACAATGAGGCCGTCAGTCATCTTATGCGCGTCGCCAGCGGGCTGGATTCGCTGGTGCTGGGCGAGCCGCAGATTTTAGGTCAGGTGAAAAAAGCCTTTGCCGATTCGCAGCGCGGTCATGCACTGAGCAGTGAACTGGAACGTATGTTCCAGAAAACCTTCTCGGTTGCCAAGCGCGTGCGTACGGAAACGGAGATCGGCGCGAACGCCGTTTCCGTTGCCTTTGCCGCCTGTACGCTGGCGCGGCAGATCTTTGAGTCCCTCTCCACCGTCAACGTGTTACTGGTTGGCGCGGGGGAAACTATCGAGCTGGTGGCGCGTCATCTGAGCGAACATCAGGTCAAAAAACTGATTATTGCCAACCGTACCCGCGAACGCGCGGACGCGCTGGCGAAAGAAGTGGGCGCGGAAGTGATTGGCCTTGCGGACATCGACGCGCGCCTGGCCGATGCCGACATCGTCATTACTTCCACCTCCAGTCCCTTGCCCATCATTGGTAAAGGCATGATGGAACGGGCGCTCAAAGCGCGCCGTAACCAGCCAATGCTGCTGGTGGATATTGCGGTGCCGCGCGACGTAGAGCCGGAAGTGGGCAAGTTAGCGAATGCCTATCTCTACAGCGTTGACGATCTGCAGGCCATCATTGAGCAGAACCTTGCCCAGCGCAAAGCCGCTGCGGTGCAGGCCGAAAGTATCGTGGTGCAGGAATGCAGCGATTTCATGGCCTGGCTGCGTTCCCAGGGCGCGGTCAACTCTATTCGTGAATACCGTGCTCAGGCGGATGATATCCGCGCTGAACTGGAAGGCCGTGCGCTGCAGGCGCTGCAGCAGGGTGCCGATCCGCAAAAAGTGATGCAGGAACTGGCCCACAAGCTGACCAACCGTTTGATTCATGCACCGACCAAATCTCTTCAGCAGGCCGCGCGCGACGGCGACAGCGAACGCCTGCAGATTTTACGCGACAGCCTGGGTCTCGATTAGGCACACTGCTGTCGTCTTCTGTTACGGGAATCCCACAGTTAAATGAAAACCTCTATTGTTGCGAAACTGGAAGCGCTGCAGGAGCGCCACGAAGAAGTGGAAGCGATGCTGGGCGATGCAGGCGTCATTGCCGATCAGGAACGCTTTCGTGCTTTGTCGCGTGAATATGCTCAGTTGACCGATGTCACGCGCTGCTTCCGCGACTGGCAGCAGAACCAGGATGATATCGAGACGGCTAAAATGTTACTCGACGATCCTGAAATGCGCGATATGGCGCAGGAAGAGCTGCAGGCGGCACGTGAGAAAACCGACGCGCTGGAGCAACAGTTGCAGCTGTTACTGCTGCCGAAAGATCCGGACGATGAGCGCGACTGTTTTGTCGAAGTCCGTGCCGGTACCGGCGGCGACGAAGCGGCCATTTTTGCAGGTGACCTGTTCCGTATGTACAGCCGTTACGCCGAGTCACGTCGCTGGCGGGTGGAAATCGTCAGCGCTAACGACGGTGAGCACGGTGGCTATAAAGAGGTGATTGCCCGTATTATGGGTGACAGTGCCTATGGCCGACTGAAATTTGAATCCGGCGGCCATCGCGTACAACGCGTACCCGAGACGGAATCCCAGGGCCGTATTCATACCTCTGCCTGTACGGTGGCGGTGATGCCTGAACTGCCGGAAGCGGAGCTGCCCGAGATCAACCCGTCAGATTTAAAAATCGATACTTTCCGCTCCTCCGGTGCCGGTGGGCAGCACGTTAACACCACCGACTCCGCGATCCGTATTACCCACTTGCCGACCGGTATTGTGGTGGAATGTCAGGATGAACGCTCTCAGCACAAGAACAAGGCAAAAGCCTTATCGGTGTTGGGCGCGCGTATCCATGCGGCCGAAATGGCAAAACGTCACGAAGCTGAAGCCAGCACCCGCCGTAACCTGCTGGGCAGCGGTGACCGTTCCGATCGTATCCGCACCTATAACTTCCCGCAGGGCCGTGTGACCGACCACCGCATCAACCTGACGCTTTATCGTCTGGATGAAACCATGGAAGGTAAACTGGACAGCCTGATCGAACCCATCGTTCAGGAATACCAGGCTGACCAACTGGCGGCGCTGGCCGGTCAGGATTAATGGATATTCGCCACTGGCTCAAACAGGCGGTTGCCACGCTGTGTGGGGGCGACAGCCCGAAGCGTGATGCGGAAATCCTGCTGGGTTATGTCACAGGCAAACCCCGCAGCTGGCTGGTGGCTTTTGATGAAACCCTGCTCAGTGACGCGCAGTTACAACAGTTGACGGCGTTGCTGGCACGGCGCGCCCGGGGAGAACCGATCGCCCATTTAGTTGGCGAGCGCGAATTCTGGTCGCTCCCGCTGAGGGTTAGCGACGCCACACTTATCCCGCGGCCGGATACCGAGATCCTGGTTGAACAGGCGCTGGCCCGATTGCCTGCCGCACCTGCGTGCGTGCTGGATCTCGGCACGGGCACCGGCGCCATTGCCCTGGCGATTGCCAGCGAACGGCCCGATTGCACCGTGATCGGCGTTGATCGTGTCCCTGCTGCCGTCGCGCTGGCGCAGGATAACGCTGCGCATCTGGCGATAGCTAACGCGACGTTTGTGCACAGCCACTGGTTTGCACAGCTCACCCCGACCCGATTTGATCTTATCGTGAGTAATCCGCCTTACATTGATGCCAGCGATCACCATCTGGAGGAGGGCGATGTGCGTTTTGAACCGCGCAGCGCACTGGTGGCAGAGGAGGCGGGCATGGCCGATCTCCGGTGGCTGATCGCACAGTCACCCGCCTGGTTACAGCCGGGTGGCTGGCTGCTCCTGGAACATGGCTGGCAGCAGGATGAGGCGGTGCGTCAACTGATGTGCCAGCACCACTATCAGGCGGTGGACACGGTGAAGGATTACGGTGGCAATCCCCGGGTCACATTTGGGCAGACCGCGCCGATACCGGTATAGTGCCGCAACGTAAAATCACAGGGATGAATGATGTTTACTTATTACCCACTGCTAAAAAACCTGCATCTGCTGACCGTGGCGATCACGGTTTCGCTGTTTCTGCTGCGCTTCTACTGGCAGCGCGTTGGCGCAGCCATACTGCAACGCCGCTGGGTCCGTATTCTTCCACATGTCAACGACACGTTGCTGCTGCTGAGCGGCACAGCGCTGGTAATGCTGACCCACTTCTATCCGTTTTCACCTCAGGGAAGCTGGCTGACGGAGAAGCTGTTAGGCGTTATTATCTATATTGCCCTTGGGTCCGTGGCGCTGAGCCGCCGCCCTCGTTCTGATCGCACCCGCTGGATGGCCTTTGTGGTCGCCTTAATCGCGCTGGTGACGATCATTAAGCTGGCACTGAGTAAAATGCCGTTATTGGGGATAGTATGAGCTCCACCGAACAACTCGATTACAGTGAAACACCGCTCTGTGAGGCGGTGATGGGTGCAACCAAAGCCATTCGCACCGATTTTCCGACCCTGTCGGTCGAACAACAGTTAGCGGCGTTAGTGGCTGAAGCCCGGGATTACGTCAGCGACCAACAGGATGCGGATTTAAAGCTCGAAAAGCTGCTGGAGCTGTTTTACAAGCAGTGGAAATTTGGCGGTGCCAGCGGCGTGTATAATCTGTCTGATGCACTCTGGCTGGATAAAGTGCTGAAAACCCGTCAGGGAACCGCCGTGTCACTGGGCGTGATTCTGCTGCATATTGCGGCGGAACTGGAACTGCCCCTGATGCCGGTGATTTTCCCGACGCAGTTGATTCTGCGCGCCGACTGGCTGGATGGCGACAAATGGCTGATTAATCCCTTCAACGGGGAAACCCTGGATACGCATACGCTCGAAGTATGGCTGAAAGGCAATATCAGCCCGCTGGCGCGTTTGTATGATGACGATCTCGATGAAGCCAAAACCGTCAGCGTAATGCGCAAAATGCTGGATACGCTGAAAGCGGCGCTGATGGAAGAGAAGCAGATGGAGCTGGCCCTGAACGTCAGCCAGGTGTTGTTGCGCATTGACCCGGACGATCCCTATGAAATTCGCGATCGGGGATTAATCTATGCACAGCTTGAGTGCGATCATATCGCGTTAACGGACTTAACCTACTTCGTTGAACAGTGTCCTGAGGATCCGGTCAGCGAAATGATTAAAGTCCAGATTCACGCAATCGAACAAAAACGCGTGACGCTGCATTAAGCGTCACCCCAGATAAGGAAAGGGCATGACACAGAAAGTTGTCAGTATTGGTGATATCAGGGTCGCAAACGATCTGCCATTTGTTCTCTTCGGCGGCATGAACGTGCTGGAATCCTACGACCTCGCGATGCGCATCTGCGAGCACTATGTAAACGTGACCGACAAACTCGGCATTCCTTACGTTTTCAAAGCGTCTTTTGACAAAGCCAACCGCTCCTCCATCCACTCTTACCGTGGCCCCGGCCTGGAAGAGGGCATGAAGATTTTCCAGGCGCTGAAGCAGGCCTTTGGCGTGAAAATCATCACCGATGTGCACGAAGCGGCGCAGGCTCAGCCTGTGGCGGATGTTGTTGACGTGATTCAGCTGCCGGCCTTCCTGGCGCGTCAGACCGACCTGGTTGAGGCGATGGCGAAAACGGGCGCGGTGATTAACGTCAAGAAGCCCCAGTTTGTCAGCCCCGGCCAGATGGGCAACATCGTGGACAAGTTTGCCGAAGGCGGAAACGACAAGGTTATTCTTTGCGACCGCGGCAGTAACTTTGGCTACGATAACCTGGTAGTGGATATGCTGGGTTTCAACGTCATGAAGAAGGTGACGAATAATTCGCCGGTGATTTTCGACGTGACGCACGCGCTGCAAACCCGCGATCCTTTCGGTGCAGCCTCAGGCGGACGCCGTGCTCAGGTGGCCGAACTGGCGCGTGCCGGTATGGCGGTGGGCATTGCGGGCCTGTTTATTGAAGCCCATCCGGAGCCGGACAACGCCAAATGCGACGGTCCGTCGGCGTTACCGCTGGATAAACTGGAACCGTTCCTGGTGCAGATGAAGGCGATTGACGATCTGGTGAAAAGCTTCCCGGAACTGGACACCAGCAAATAAGCCGCAGTGCAGACGAAAAAAAAGAGCGAATTCTCGCTCTTTTTTTTCGTCTCAGTTTTGTGAGATTACAGCATGATGGTCATCAGATAGCCGACAAATAAGGCCAGGTGCGCGGCACCATTCAGCACATTCGTTCTGCCGGTTGAGAAGCTAATCTGACACAGGATCAGAGAGGCAATCATAATAACCATCTGCGGCGGTTCCAGGCCGAATATCAATTCCTGGCCTGTCAGCGTCGCAATAATAGAGACCGCCGGTACGGTCAGCGAAATCGTGGCCAGCACTGAGCCAAAGAACAGGTTCATCGCGCGCTGTACCTGGTTCATCAGGACGGCCCGGATGGCACCCAGACCTTCCGGTGAGAGGATCAGTAACGCCACCAGGAAGCCGGTGAACTGCTTCGGTGCGTTGAGGTCGGTCAGCAGATGCTCCAGTGGGTTAGCATTCATCTTGGTGACGGCAATCACCGCAATCAGATGCACGATCAGCCAGATGGCGTGCCAGAGGCTACTGTGCGCAGAAGGTTTACCGTGGTGAGGATCGCCATCATCACTGTCATCTTCGTGCTCATAGACAAACAGGCTCTGGTGCGTTTTGGTCTGAATCAACAGGAAAACGCCATACATCGCGGCAGAAATAGCGGCAATCAGTAAACTTTGCGCAGCGGTGAAATTTCCGCCCGGCAAGGCATTCGGAAACACCAGCACCAGGATGGCTAACGGAAAAATAGCGATCAGGTATTGCTTTACCCCGGCCAGATTCACGTATTGCGTCGCAAACTTTCTGCCGCCCAGCAGTAAGGCAAAGCCCACCAGCCCGCCGGTCACGATCATAATGATCGAGTAGAGCGTATCGCGCATCAGCGCAGGTGCCGCATCGCCGGTGGCCATCAGTGCCGAAATCAGGCTGACTTCCAGAATCATGACAGACAGGCTGAGGATCAGGGAACCATAGGGTTCGCCCAGGCGGTGAGCCAGCACATCCGCATGACGCACCACGCTGAACGCGCTGCTGAGAATAGCAACCAGCGCCAGTAAATTAATGCCGACGACGAGCGGGAGTGAGGTTTGTGCACCAAAAAAATAGAGTACACCCAGGGCAATAAGGGGAAGTATCAGTGAAAACTCTTTGTGACGTGTTTTTTCATGTAAAGGCATTCACTCTCCTCGCTGCTGAATAAAAGGGGTAATTCATTTACCCACCCTGACAGGGAAATATATAAGTCAGGCAGTGTAACTTTTCAATCGAACAGCAGGTGAAAATTTACCGCTTTTTACTTTCACACACATTCAGCCTGAAAAGGGGTTTATAAAAATTTATTCCCGCTTTTGTCCGACAAATCAGTCATAAAGCAAATCCTCTTTCGCGATAATCTTCCGCATTATTGCAAAATACATCCCAATAAGGTGATCGTTAATGCCGGAACAGAGAAATAACAAGCGGAGAGGCGCAGAAACCACAGTTTGCATTTTGGCTTATCTGCGCCAGACTTATAAACCATCATGTTAGAGGAGGATAAACGATGCCTTATGCTAAGCGAAGCGACCTGCCAGAAAGCGTTAAGCACGTCCTGCCAGCGCATGCCCAGGATATCTATCAACAGGCCTTTAACAATGCCTGGTCACAATATAAGGATCCCGATGACCGGCGAGGCAATGAATCACGCGAGGAAGTGGCCCACAAAGTGGCCTGGTCAGCGGTGAAACATGACTATGAAAAAGGGGATGACGATAAATGGCATCCCAAAAAATAGTGTGTTGCGTTGTGGGCCTGAACAGCAGGCCCGTTTATATGTCCCGTCCCGCCAGCATCATGTCCGTTCTCACGCGCATTTCTTCCCTCTGATCGCCCACGTTTCAGGCTTCTTGTCGCGCCCACGTTACGTATGTTTACTTCACGTTGCGCGAGCAGGGGTTATCCTGAACGCCAGGATGCCGTGAAGAAACTCATCAGCCCTTACCGTTTTACGCGCTGTAAAACACCTTTTTGCGGTGTTATAGCTGCCGCTTTTAATAGTTAAATAAAGGCTATTTTTTAGCGGATATTCCCACTCTTACTTGAAACTGATTTTGTTAATAATTAATGTCAGTTTAATGAATACAGCGTAAATTTGTGAATGTTCACGCAACAGAACCGAGGAGTGTCTTACACAGGACGTGGTGAAAGTCGAGGAGGTCGCATTGCTTACCCGGGAATTTTTATTAAAAGCGGATTGTAAAACATCATTTGGTGATATTGAGGAGACATTACTGTGGAGTTGTGAACAGCGCGCGGCGTCGCTGGCGGCAACCCTGGCATGTCGGCCCGATCACAGCCCGGTATGGATCTTCGGCTACGGTTCTCTGATGTGGAACCCGGTATTTGAAGCCGATGAAGTGGCATCGGCCTCGCTGCACGGCTGGCACCGTGCCTTTTGCTTGCGCCTCACAGCCGGGCGCGGCACGGCTTCCCATCCGGGGCGCATGCTGGCGCTGAAAGAGGGCGGCATTACGCAGGGACTGGCATTTCGCCTGCCGGAATCACGGCTGCACGACGAACTGGCATTACTGTGGAAGCGTGAAATGATCACCGGCTGCTATTTGCCGACCTGGTGTGAGCTGGTGCTGGACGATCAACGCCGCGTGACGGCGCTGGTTTTTATTATGGATCCGCGTCATCCGCTTTATGAACCGGATACCTGTCCTCAGGCGGTTGCGCCCCTGATCGCAGCGGCCAGTGGACCGTTAGGCTCGAACGCCCAGTACCTGTTTTCGCTGGAAGAAGAACTGACTAAGCGCGGGATGCAGGAGGACGATTTGATCCGCCTGGCGCACCAGGTGCGTGAACTGCAGCAGCACTGGCCAAGACAGGCGTAATCCGCGCCCGCCAGGCCAGCAGCATCCGGTCACTGGGTTGGGTTAATCAGCCAGGTGCCCGGTCTGTCAATTACCACGGACTGACTGCGCGTCGTATTCCCGGCATGCACATCAATGCGGTACTGGCCTGCCGCCAGGTTCAGCACGGCAAAACCGTTGCTGCTGGCGTGCAAGGCCACGGGCTGACCGTTCAGGACCACCTGTTCATCACCGGCCAGTTTCAGGTAAACCATCGCCAGGCCCGCGGGCACCGTGCCGGTCGCTGGTGCAGCACTGCGTTTCGCCACCTGCGGCACCGAAGCGGTTTGCGAGTTTTCAACCCACACCACCGCGCCGACGGCAATAACGGCAACGGCGGCCAGCGCCAGAAGCCCCGGTGACAGACGACGCACTGTGCGTCCGGTCAGCGGTTCCGCCATCGTCGCCCCGTGATTCATCGCCAGGACCACCGGTGGGACCGTGTCGGCCGCGGCTGCGTCCAGTTGGTTTTGCGCGTCATTGCGCTGTTGCAGACTGTTAACGACCGCCTCCACATCGCTGACCGGTAAGGCAATGAGGGCAGCAAACACGTCGATGCTCTGCGGACGATCGTGCGGTTTCATCAATAGCGCACAGTCAATGGCATGCAGCAGCGGCAGCGAATAGCCTGAAGGCTTACGCACAACCAGCGGTTGATAGTTGTCTTCAATGCAGCGCACCACGCTGACCGGCGGCGGGGAGCCGGTAATCAGCGTGTGCAGTACCGCGCCCAGCGCATAGATATCTGTCCACGGGCCTTGTTCACCTTCGCCTTCTTCGCTGTACTGCTCAATGGGGGCAAAACCCGGTTTCAGCATGATTTCGGTTTCATCAGAGAGATTGCCTATCTCTTTGCGGGCAGAGCCAAAGTCGAGCAGCACCGGCAGTTGATTTTCCTGAATCTGAATATTATCCAGCGAAATATCACGGTGCAGATAGCCAGCCTGATGAATGGTATTGATAGCCCCCAGCAAGGGCGGCAGTAAGCGGCGAATCCAGTCTTCGGTGATAGACTCATGGCTGGTTAACTGCCACTCTTTCAACGTCATGCCGTTGTAGTAAAGTGTGCCCATATAGGCGGTGCCGTTTTGTTCCCAGAAGCGCAGGACATGCAACAGGCCCGGATGATTGAAGCGTGCCAGCAGTCGGGCTTCCTGAATAAAGCTGTTCAGACCGGCATTAAACAGCTTCTGAAAACGTTCACCGCGCAGCTCCAGCGACATATCCGCCGTCCTGACCGCCAGCGAAACAGGCATGTATTCTTTAATGGCAATGGTGCGTTCAAGTTGATGGTCCCATGCGCGATAGACAATGCCGAAACCGCCGCCGCCAATCACCTCTTTGATTTCGAACTCGTTAAAGCGATATCCGTCAGGCAAGGCATTCGGTACTGCTTTCTGATTGTCATTAGCCGACATAGTGGACTCTCTGAACTGGGCCTGCTTGCCAGGCAACGCGATAATTAATGGATGTTACGCCAGGCACCTGCGCCGGGATCAACCTGATCCGCGCGCAAGGTGTCCACAAGTAACACATTCACTTTCTGTTGTGACGGTAAACTGCCTGCCCACCGGCTTCGCACCATGTCGAGCCGTGCAGACAGGGCGCTGGCATTCTGCTGCGCAGTGGCTTTATCCGCTCTGACCAGAAGGGTGCCCTCAAACCGCCACAGATGTTGCGTATCGTCGAAAGGCAGCACCAGCCAGCTGTCAGGCGCATCAGCACGGGTCACAATCATGCGCTGTTTATTGACGCTAACGATTTGCAGGGCGTTACCGGCAATGGCCAGACTGGCGATCGGGTAACCCTGGTAAAACGTGACGGCAAGCGTCTGCGGTTGGCCGTGTCCACTGACGGTAATATCACTGTTGCCTTCGAGCCAGCCTTCCGACGAGCAGCGCAACCGACCGCCTTGCGGGACAAAGATCGACAATCCGTTTTCGTCCCATGCGGTGCGAAAGCGGCAGCCATCAGGTAACGCAAAATGCTGTAACGGGGTGCTGTCTGCTGGCCGCGACGCGACAACCGGAACGTTACTGCTTGTGGCGGCATCTGCGTTCACAATCAGACGCCAGTTCTGCAATTTACTGGCGCTGCCGGAAGCCAGCACGCTGCCCTGGCTGTTGGTCATTTGCCAGGGCAGAACGTCCAGTTCATTGCACTGATTCGCTAACAGTGTCCCGACGCGCGGCAGGAACGATTTAAGGATCTCTGCATTCTGGCTCTTACCCGAGACAATACGCAGTGGCAGTGTCTCCTGGCACCAGTCGTCGGGCGTTTTGCCTTCAACGTTGTCGATATACACTTCCAGTTCGAGGCTGGGTGAGTACACCACGCGATAATTTTCCGCCTGCGCAGTAAAGGCCATCAACAAGGTAGCCAGAGCGGGCAACCACACTTTCATAGCGTTTCTTTCATCCATCACGAGAGGGCAGAAAACGGGTTGAGTCAGCCAGCGAATAAAGCAGCGTGGCCTCCTGCGGTTCGCCGATCCACACGGCCAGCGCACTCAGATTATCTTTCTTTACTTCACGGCTCACGGCATGTTCCATCAACGTCAGCCACTCTTCACAGGCATTCACCATGCGCAAGGTCTGCTCCATTTCCCGGGTGGTCAGATTGAGCCAAAACCCGTCGCTACAGACTAAAAACGCATCGCCGTCTTCCAGCAGTATTTCGTCAGAAAAGCTCACAGGATGGGCAGGTTCTGTGCCGAGCGCATTATAAAGTAAATTACTGTTAATTCCGGTATTTTCATAGCCTGCCTCGCTCAGTTTTTGCACAAGGCTGTGGTCGCGGGTGACCGCATTGAGCACGCCATGCCGAAAGTGGTAAACCCGGCTGTCGCCCGCGTGCGCCCACCATGCGCGCTGTCGGGTGCGGTCGATAAACAGGCCCGCCAGCGTGGTGCACATCGTGGCAAAATTCGGATTATTACCCTGTGCGATTTCAAGCACAGAGCGGCACGTTTCTATCGCCTGCTGTGTGAAGGCGAGAGTAAGGTGCGGACAGGTGTGCAACTGAGTCAGCAGGCTGTCGCATACCAGTTGTGCCGCCTGTTCCCCACCGGGCAGTCCCGCTACGCCGTCGCATACCACGAAGCTGGCCTGATGGGCATCCAGTACCACACCGGTGCGATCCGCATGTTCATCACGCTGACCTTGCTGACTTCGCTGGGCAAACGCGATATTCATGCATCATCCGTACGCGTCTGGGAATCTTTGTACTGATTCACCTCCATGTCGTAAGCATGAAGGAAAGCTTCACCAAACAGCGTATGGAAATCGTCTTCGATTTCACCCGCAGTGCGCTGATAGCGGCGAGTGAAATAGTCCCACAGTGCGGCTTTTTGATAAGGCGTAAACGGGACTTTTGACACGGCACCGTCTGACTTCGCCTGCTCCTCCAGCCCCTGCGGATTAAACGACTGCAACATGGCGGCGATGATGGCGCGGATCCCGGCGATCATGCCCAACTGATGTGCCTGCAGATCCACCAGCGCATCCCGTACCGCCTGTTCAGGCTGCATAAAGCCCGGCATCTGGCTCTGGTACATCTGCATCAATACGGTTTTGCCCGAGGGCAGAATCTTGAACGGGTTATTTGCTTCGTTCAGGATCATCGTCATTTCCGCTTTGACGCCCCGTTTAAGGATAGAGCGCGACGACAGCAATGCCACCGTGCCCTGCGAAAACAGACTTAACATGCGGCCAGTGGTCCGCATCTGTTCTTCGTTAATCACCGTATTGTGGCCGTTGCTTAGTCCCATACCGTCAAGCAGCGCCGCGACCAGGTTGTCATGATCGTGTGCGGCGGGCGAGGGCGCATATCGGGACTCACCGGCCTGGGGATCGATGGCCAGCCTGGCATCGCCCCTGTGGTCGTGGCGTCTGGCGACAGGTTCCTGAGCGACCTCTTCGACTTCAGTAAATTCGGGGATATCCAGCGGATTCGTCTGCGGGCCCGCATGGCTAAAAAACGCCAACGGATCGCTGTTGATGCCCTGTACCGCAGGGTCACGTACGTCGATGGCATAGTCGCCGATGCGCAGAGCATCCCCGTGTTTCAGGCTCACCTGCATTCCCCGGCTGAGCGGCACACCGTTGTGTTCGACCGGTGTCACGCTGCCCTGATTAGTCAGGCGGCACTCTCCGTTACAGGACAGGTGCACCAGCGCCTGCAGACGAGAAATAGAACGGGCTTCATCCGGTAACACCAAATCGTTATCCTGACTGCGGCCGATCGTGCCGCCCGGCGGATGAAACGTGACGGTTTTCACCGGCACATCAGACGTGCATTGAACGATGGTAAATTGCATGAGCTATCCCGTTATGAAGGACAAAGGCAACGTCTCACTCGAACATCGGTGGATAGAGGCCGTTGCGTCCCGGCTGTGCACCTGCTGCCGGATTAAACAGTAATGAGAACAGTTCTGCCGTGAGGGTACCGCTATGCTTGTGTGTCGCATGTACGAAACCGTCACTGCGGTTGCTCCACCAGTAACTTATGTGTTGCTGCGGGTCGAAATGTTCGGCGACGTCCTGCCAGCTCAGCGTGCAGGGCAAATCCGCGAAACCGATTACATCCATAATATCTGACGGCTGCTGGACCGGGACCATCAGCGGAGCCAGGGCCTGGATGTGCTGATCGAGCTGGTCCGGGCTCAGGCCGTGAGTCACGGCATTCAGCAGCGTGGCCCCTAAATCCTGATACCAGTCCCCTGAGATCGTTAACTGTGCCGGATGCCACTGACTGAGCGGAAAGCTCAGCAAGGCCAGCAGCGGCCAGGCGCGCCCCACACGATCGCATGACGGTAACAGGCAGCCCATCTGTACCTGCTGACGCGTTGGCGTGATCGGTAACACAAAATTCCACACCGGCGCGCGCAGAAAATCGGCGCTCACGGCCGCGTCCTGCTGATGCCAGTGAATGAGGCCCTGCTGAAACCAGTGATTCCACGGCGTGATGACCTGTTCAGTGAGCCGATGATGTATAAAGTCCCCTGTTGAGGGCAGTTTGCCAAACCAGCCAGGGGCCAGAGATACAGACATGTTCACCTCGCCATTATGGATTATGCGTTGTCGGGCGCTGTGCCTTCGCGGGGGCAATCGCCAGTACCGCGCCGCCGCGCCCCGCATTGTTCAAATTATCAGCCAGCTTGCGCATCATCAGCGCATTGTCACGCGCATAAGGTGAAGACTGAATTTGCTGATCGAGTAGCTGGCTTAAATGCCAGTCAAGCTGCTGCAAATCCCGCGCGCTGACCTTTTCAGGTAACGAACGCTGCAGATTTTGCAGTAGCCAGGCCCGTAGAAATTCCCCATCGTAGTTTCTGGGCTGATACAGCATCTGATAAGCGCGGAGCGCATTACGACTGTATTCATTGTCATCACCGGGATCGTTACGCAGCAGGTTGGTGATCTGCTGAGCGACCCGGGGCAGCAGTAAAGACTTAAGCGCATTTTGATAAAGCGCCCAGGCGGCATCGCTGACCTGATTGCCACGATATAAGCCTGCCCGCATAGTAAGCGGCGGATTATCGAGAGAAAACTGGTCGGACACCGGTAACTTCACCAGGTTATTCAGAAAGGGTAGCAGATCAAAAATATTATCAGCGGGCTGATGTATCACTTGCTGACTTTGTGCAGAAATTGCCGGTACGCGCGCGGTAACCTGCTGCAGATAATGCTGGTTCTGATAGTAGCTGATCAACCACAGTCCGCTCATGATTACCAGCGCCCCGGCCAGCATACCGTAGCCAATCCAGTGCAGGAGCTGATTACGGTATTCCCAGCGACGATTGCTGCCCGCCAGGCCACTTTCTTTAAACACCAGATTGCTCAGCAAATCACGAATAAAAAAGCTCTGGCCTTTATTGCCGGGAATAGGGCTGTTGCGGTTGACCCGATCCCAGGCGGCAATCGAGTGTGCCCCCGCCTGACGCAGTTGCAGTTTGCGGCTCAGCTCGCCCATCACGCGGTCAAAAGGCAAACCTTCCTGTGTACCGCTGGTAAAGAACAGCCCACGAGGATTCCAGGCCACGGTCTCAGAACGCGGGGAAAAAATGCTGTCCAGGTATTCGCTGAGCAGGGGACGCAGCGAAGCAAACTCCTGCGGAAACAGAAAACATTCTGCCCGCTCATTGAGGTCGCGCTCATGGGTCATTTGCCCGGCCAGTTGCTGCTGCAGTTGCTGTTCTAACTGGGTAAACTGCCCCTCGAAGTGAAGATGCCAGTCCTGCTTGTGTGGCTTACCGGCTTCCCAGGGAAACGTAAAGCCCCAGATAGCATCGCGGCGGGCCTTCTCCATGCTGCCGAAATAACTCATAAAGCCTTTCAGCAGGTCGGTTTTGGTCACCATGACATAGACGGGAAAATGAATACCGGTGTGCTGATGCAGTTCGTTCAGCCGTTCGCGCAGCGCGTTCGCCTGTTCGTAACGCGCCTCAGCCGAATCGCTGAGTAAATCCGCGACGCTGATGGTCAGGATGACGCCGTTGATCGGCTGCCGCGCCCGATAGCGCTTCAGCAGATTGATAAAACTCTGCCACTCGCTGGCATCGCGTGCCCGCTGACTTTCCTGTAACGCATAGCGCCCGGCGGTATCGATCAGCACGGCGCTGTCGGTGAACCACCAGTCGCAGTGCCGGGTACCGCCGACGCCGCGAACGGCCTCGTTGCCGAACGTATCGGTCAGGGGAAATTTCAGGCCGGCATTGAGCAGAGCGGTGGTTTTACCGGCACCCGGCGCACCAATCATCAGATACCAGGGAAGCTGATAGAGGTAATTGGCGTTAATCCGTGCCCACAGGCTGCCCTGGCGTCGGCCAAAATGGGTGCGCTTGAGGCGCATGGCCGCCTCACTAAAGCGCTGGCTGAGCAGCGCCTCAGTGGCCTGCCGTTCCGCCGGATCGTCGCTCTCTGCGACCTGCAACCGGTCAAGCAGGCGACTGTTGAACCAGGCACGGTACAGCGCAGGAATCAGCTGGAAACCAATCCAGAGAAGATAAAGCAGACTGACCACAATCTTGCGGTGTAGCGCGGGTTCAAGCGGGCGGGTTTCATTCCACGCGATAAGCGGTCCCAGCATCCACAGCAGGCAACTCAGTGCCGTGACGCCAATAAAGCTCCACAGCAGCCGATGCGTTAAGAATAAGCGGAAAGAAGCGCGCATCAGGGTGTTCCTTGGTGAGTACTCAGTGTTTCAGGTGCGGCAAACAGCGTAATTTCAACACGGCGATTACGGGTACGGTTCTCGCTGCTGTCGTTGGGCAGCAGCGGATCGCTGTCGCCGCGGCCTTCTGACCGCAGCACGTGTGAATCGGCCAGTTGCACCTGCAGTAACTGGCTAATCGCCCGGGCACGGGCGAAAGAGAATTCATAGTTTGAGGCAAACCGACTGCCGTCAACAGGCTGATCGTCGGTAAACACCGACACCAGAATGGTGCCTTTGACGTCTTTCATCGCTGCGGAGACGCGCGCCAGAAGCGCCCGGCCCACCGGATTAATCACCGTGCCCTGTTCGGCAAACAGCTTGTCTGCCGGGATAATCACTTTGCTGCCAAACGCACCGTCGCTGACTTCGAGCTGGCCGGCGGCGATCACGTCATTTAACCGCTGACGTAAGTCGAGCAGCGCCTGTGGCGAAGAAGGGCGACGATTCATCATAATTTGTGGCAACGGCATATTATACAGACTGCGCAGCAGAGGCTCAGCCGCGTTGCCGAGCCGCCAGTTGAGTCCGCTGTAAATCAGGCAGCCGATCAGGGCCACCAGCATGGCACAGGCCCAGAGTGGCACCATCGGACGGGCCAGCGTATTAACCAGCGGATGTACCTGCACCAGCGGCGTGGACTCCGTGGTTTGCTGCGCACGGGTTTCGTCGATCAGCGCTTTTAACCTTGCCCGCAGGCTGTCGCACTGCGCCCGGCCTTTTTCACTGCCCCGGTAACGCCCTTCATAACCCAGCAGCAGGCAGTAATGAATAATTTCCAGCAGCCAAAGGTGCTGCTGAGGGCTTTGTGAAATGCGTGAAAGCAGCTGGAAGAACTTTTCGCCGCCCCAGCTTTCATTATGGAAGGTCACCAGCATGCCGTTGCCGGACCAGACGCCGCGCGTGCCCCATGGCGTTTGCGCGGCGGCTTCATCCAGGGCACTGCACACACAGTACCGTGCACCGATGATCATCTCAAACGGCAGGCCTGCCTGCTTGCAGCGTTGTTCAAACAGGCGGATTTCATCAATCAGAGACTGACGTAAACCTGCCGGGTCATCGTGGGTAGCAGCCTGACGAATTTGCACCACCGCATTCAGCAGAGGCGCGGCCGCTTTAAGTAACAAATTTTCGCGACCAGAGGTCGTCACCTCACGCGGTGAAGATTCCACGCTCATGGCTGTGTGTACTTCCCGCGTTGCGTTGCGCGTCCGGCAGTATGCGCAGGACGGCAGGGGTTAAATTTCATCAGTTCATGATCCAGGTTGCCGTCGTGACAGGACCGCAGTGTCTGCTGTCGCCACCCACGTCAACGCACAGGGGTTAAGTTATCTGGCCATGCAAATGCGTGCTGCCTCGCGTGTCACCGTCAGGACGATGGTTCACACCGGTGGTCAGCTCAACCTCGCCGGGAGCCTGCCCGCGGACATCACCGCAAGGGCATATCCGTATCGGCAACGTCGGGGTGGACCGGGGCTGTGTTGAGCCTTTGCCCGCGCGGCCTGACTCAGGCAAGGGCGGTGGGCATGTCCCGAACAGGGCGCGCACGTTCCACTGCACGTCACCGGCGAATCGGCATTGACCGAGGAGGGGGCGTTTTGCTGCCGGACAAAAAATGTGCAGCTAACGGGCAAAACGCTAAATGATTTTTCACCCTTTTCCTCACGTCAGTGTCTCTGCCTGCACCATGTTTATCACACGTATCGCGCCTCCTCATCGGGAGGCGCACAGCCGGGCAGGTGATCTGTTCAGAGACAAGGCCGCTCATGGTCACTCTTTACAGCGCTCAGTCTACCTAAGACTTTTGAGAATTCAAACCATTGCACCCAATGATATAGCATGGTAATGGCCGTTTAGCCCGTTCCTTGTGCAGGGGCTTCAGGGATGGCGCCTCCGGGGCAGTATCGGGCGCATTACTCGCGACATTTCGCCTCAAAAACGCGGGTGATCCCATCCCTGCCACGGCCCGGCGGCCTGGGTAAAAGAATAAGCCGCGTTAACCACTTTACACCGCAGTGAGAAACGGAAAGGGCGGAACGTGCGGCACAAGCCGTCAGGCTAAGAAAAGACGGGGCGGAAACGGCACGGCTTTTGCTTGACTCCTTTTTTTTACGAAAAGGGGGTGAGCAATGGATGACGCACTGAGCTGGGTGCAGGCCTCACGGCAAAGCGATATTGCCAGCCTGCAACGCCTTCGCCAGACCGGTAAACTCATTACCACCGTCAGCGAGCTGGTGCATCAGCTTCAGCGTGAGCGGGGGGCGAGCACTCTGTGGATTTGTTCTGAAGGCCGGCTTTACGGTGAGCAGCGGCTCGCCAGTGAGCAGGATGTGACGCGCTGCCAACGGGATTTTTGCCAGGCCTTACCCAAAGCCGAAGCCCAGCCGGGATACAGCCGGTTCTGTAACCTGATCGCCGCCGCGCTGCAGGCCCTGGCCGGGTTACCGGCGTTGCGCCAGCAGATTACGCAACAACAGATTGCGCACGCGCAGGCCGTTGCGGCATTCAACACAATTATCCGTAGCTTACTGAACCTGGTCTTTGAAGCCGCCGACACCGCCAGCCATCCTGACATTACCCGCGCGCTCATTGCGCTGTTCAGCTTTATGCAGGGCAAAGAGCTGGCGGGACAGGAACGCGCTCTGGGAGCGGCCGGCTTTGCCGCCGGCCAGTTCAGCGCAGAGCAGCGCAGCGCCATGGTGGCCTTAATTGAAGCACAGGAGCAAAGTTTTTCGACGTTCCAGCAGTTTGCTGATGAGGCGGTTTTGCATCACTGGCAGCCGCTGGCGCAGGCCAGTCGCGAGATTGAACGACTGCGGCGCATTGCCTGTACCGACGGGCGGCGGGATGACAGCGGCGCACCGCACTGGTTTTCACTGCTGTCACAGCGTATCGATCAAATGAAACTGCTGGAGGATCAGCTGTCAGCCACGCTGATGTCGCGCTGCCGCGAGGCGATCGCACTGGCACAGCATCAGGCCGCTGAACCCCTGCATGTGGCACAGTCGGGCTGCAATTTTACGTTATATGTCTCCGGGGCGGACTGGCTGGCTGCCGAGTCCGGTGCGCTGAACAGCGACGGGCTGGCGCCCCAGCTCGGTCGCTCGCTGCTGTCGTTGATCGCGGAGCAGTCCCAGCGTTTGCAGCATCAGGCCAATGAGCTGGCCACTCTGCGCGCCACGCTGGAAGAGCGCAAACTGCTCGACCAGGCTAAAAACTGGCTGATGCAGCAGCATGGGCTGAGTGAAGAGCACGCCTGGCAACGACTGCGTAAAAGCGCGATGGATCAGAACAAACGGCTGCCGGAAATCGCTCAGGCGATCGTCACGGTGGCCGCCACGATGAAGAGGTAACTCGAAAGCGTTAGCTGCACAATGCTTGTGCGTGATCTGCGTCACCAATGTGCAAAATCGGTTAAAAACTCGCCAGAGGAAACCCTGAAGCGCCACGCGCAGGACCGTTTCAAAGCTGGCACGCGGTTTGCTTTACCTTACTGAGTGTGTGCATTTGCTTTGCCAACGGCGGTAAAGCGAGTGCTTTGGATAAAGGCGTCCATCTCCCTGTGAAAGCAGTGGAGAGGACGCCTTTTTTTATTTCCTGAGGGTGGCAAAAAATGAGCAAATCGCCAGTTTCACTGTCTCGTCGTCAACTGCTGTTATCCAGCGCCGCCGTTGGCGGGCTGTGGCTGTTGCCGGGATTGCGCAACGCCGTATGGGCGGCGGGTTCCGATGCGCCAGAAAAAGCCACCGTGCGGGTGGGATTTATTCCGCTGACCGACTGTGCGCCGGTCGTCATGGCCTCGGTGAAAGGCTTTGACAAAAAATATGGTCTGACGCTACAGCCCAGTAAAGAAGCCAGTTGGGCAGCCGTCCGCGACAAGCTGATCTCCGGTGAGCTCGATGCGGCACACGTCCTGTACAGCCTGATCTATGGCCTGCAACTGGGCGTTGCCGGCCCGCAGCATGCGATGGCGAACCTGATGACGCTTAATAACAATGGCCAGGCGATCTCCCTGTCGAACCAGCTGAAAGCGCAGAAGGTTACCGATGCCGCCAGCCTGAAAAAGACCATCGACAGCCAGGCCAAAGGCAGTCTCACCTTTGCCCATACCTTTCCGACCAGCACCCACGCGATGTGGCTGTACTACTGGCTGGCGAATGCCGGTATCAATCCGTTTGATGACGTGCGCACCGTCGTCGTGCCGCCGCCGCAGATGGTGATGAATATGAAGATTGGCAATATGAGCGGCTTCTGTGTGGGCGAGCCGTGGAACCAGCGCGCCATCAGCGACGATATTGGTTTTACCGTCGCCACCAGTCAGCAGATTTGGCCCGATCATCCCGAAAAAATTCTCGGCACCCGCGCCGCGTGGGTGAAAGAGAACCCCAATACGGCGCGCGCGCTGACGGCGGCTGTCCTTGAGACGGCACGCTGGATCGATGCCTCCGATGATAACCGCCGCGAAACGGCGCAGGTGCTGGCCGGGCGCGCCTGGATCAACACCAAACCTGAGATTCTGCAAGGCCGCATGCTCGGCCAGTACGAAAACGGGCTGGGACAGAAATGGCAGGATCCGCATGCGATGCGCTTCTTCCATGACGGCAGCGTCAGTTTCCCGTATCTGTCCGATGGTATGTGGTTCCTTACCCAGCTTAAGCGCTGGGGAATGCTGACCCAGGATCCGGACTACCTGGCTGTCGCAAAGCAGATCAACCAGATCGATATCTACAAACAGGCTGCCAGCGCTGTCGGCAACGTCACGTTGCCCGGCAGTGAGATGCGCAGCAGCACCCTGATGGACGGCAAGGTATGGGATGGCACGAATCCTGCCGCTTACGCCGCCAGCTTTGCCATTAACCATAAAGAGAGGTCGTGATGAAAACCCAGACTCGCTCGCTGGCGCAGCCTGAGACGCTGCCCACCCACGCCACTGTGGTGCCCCTTCAGGTCACGCCGAAAAAGATGCGTTCACCTGCGCGCCTGCGTCCGTTTTTGCAGCGTGCCATTCCCGCGCTGTGCGGTGTGCTGCTTCTGCTCCTGATCTGGCAGATCGCGGCGCTTTCCAGCAAAGGCTTTCCCGGCCCGTACGCCACCTGGGAGGCGGCGAAAGTCCTGTTCGCCGATCCGTTCTATAACAACGGTCCCAACGATCAGGGCATCGGCTGGAATGTGCTGGCCTCGCTGCAGCGCGTGGCTGTCGGCTTTGGTCTGGCCGCGCTGGTGGGGATTCCCGCAGGCTTTCTGCTGGGGCGTTTTACCTTTGTGGCACGCATGTTCAATCCGGTTATCGCGCTACTGCGCCCGGTCAGCCCGCTGGCCTGGCTGCCTATCGGCCTGCTGCTGTTTCAGCGCGCCGAACCGGCCTCCAGCTGGACCATTTTTATCTGTTCCATCTGGCCGATGATTATCAATACCGCAGAAGGCGTACAGCGCATTCCCCAGGATTACCTCAACGTGGCGCGCGTGCTGCAACTGTCGGAATGGACCATCCTGCGCCGCATCCTGTTTCCCGCCGTTCTGCCAGCGGTGCTGACCGGGGTCCGCTTGTCGATTGGCATCGCCTGGCTGGTGATCGTGGCCGCCGAAATGCTGACGGGCGGCCTGGGGATCGGCTTCTGGATCTGGAACGAGTGGAACAACCTCAATGTTGAAAACATCCTGATTGCCATTTTGCTGATTGGCGTCGTCGGCCTGCTACTGGAGCAGGGACTGATGCTGCTGGCGCGTCGCTTTAGCTGGGATAAATAAGGGGAACACTATGCAACCTATCATTCGTGTACAGCAGGTCAGCCAGCGTTTTACCACCTCCGGCGGCGATTTTCTGGCGCTCGATAATGTCAGCTTTGATCTTCATCAGGGGGAAACGCTGAGCCTGATCGGTCACTCTGGCTGTGGTAAATCCACGCTGCTCAACCTGATCGCCGGTTTAACCCGGCCTACCAGCGGTGTCCTGTTGTGCGATAACCGCGAAGTTACCGGCCCCGGCCCTGAGCGCGCCGTTGTGTTCCAAAACCACTCTCTGTTGCCCTGGCTGACGGCGTATCAAAACGTTGAGCTGGCGGTCGAGCAGGTGTTCAAAGGCAAGATGAACAAAGCCGAAAGACGTGACTGGATCGAGCACAACCTCAACCAGGTGCAAATGAGTCATGCCATGCATAAGCGCCCCGGCGAGATCTCCGGCGGCATGAAGCAGCGAGTCGGCATCGCCCGCGCGCTGGCAATGAAACCTCGCGTGCTGCTGCTGGACGAACCCTTCGGTGCGCTGGATGCCTTAACGCGCGCGCATCTGCAGGACAGCGTCATGCGCATCCAGCAGGCGCTGAACACCACCATCGTCCTGATTACCCATGATGTGGATGAAGCCGTGTTGCTGTCCGATCGGGTGCTGATGATGACCAATGGCCCGGCGGCGCAGGTGGGCGACATCCTGACGATTGACCTGGCCCGGCCGCGTTCACGCGTGGCGCTGGCGGATGACGTGCGTTATCACCAGCTGCGTCAGAAAGTGCTGCATTTTCTCTACGAAAAACAGACCTCGGCGGCATAAGGACGACACCATGAGACAACGGTTGCTGGTTGTGGGTAACGGGATGGCGGGCATGCACATGGTGGAAACCCTGTTGCAGCTGGCGCCGACGCGTTACGACATCACCGTGATTGGCCGTGAGCCGCACGGCAACTATAACCGTGTGCTGTTGTCGCCACTGCTGGCCGGGGAAACCACCGTTGCGCAAACGCTGATCCACGATCGTGACTGGTATCACCGTCACGGCGTGACCTTGCTGGCGGGAGAGACGGTGGAACAGGTGAATGTCGCTGAGCGGACCTTACGCACCGACCAGCGCCTGCTGCACTGGGACCGCCTGGTACTGGCGACCGGATCGCAGCCCTGCCGGCCGTCTGTCCCAGGCAGCGACCTGCCGCATGTCAGCACCTTTCGCACGCTGCAGGATGTAGACACTTTGCTGGCGGGGCAGGGTCCGGTCGTGGTGGTCGGCGGCGGCTTTCTGGGTATTGAAGCGGCCGCCGGCCTTCAGGCACAGGGGCGCCAGGTTACGCTGCTTCATCGTCAGTCGTGTTTGCTGGACAGACAGCTGGACGCCAGGGCAGGGGAATTACTGCTGGCTCAGCTCCGGGCGCGCAGCATTCGCTGTGAACTGAATACCAGCCTTGCGACGATCCGGACGGATAGCGTGATCCTCCACGATGGCCGGGTGCTGGCGGCGCGGCAGGTGGTGATGGCCATTGGTGTCCAGCCGGCAATCGCCCTGGCGCAGGCCGCCGGGATTCCCTGCCAGCGCGGCATTCTGGTGGATCGCCAGTTGCGCAGTGCGCACGCGGGAATTTATGCCGTAGGCGAATGTTGTGAAATCAGCGGCGAGACCTTCGGTCTGGTCGCGCCCTGTCTGGCCCAGGCGAAGATTCTGGCGGCGCAACTGGCCGATCGGCCTCAGGCGGATTTCTACAGCGCGGCCACGGGCACCCGTCTCAAAGTCAGCGGTATTTCCCTGTTTAGCGCCGGTGACGTTCGCGAAGCCCCGTCTGTCACTAGTTTTGACCCGATCGCCGGGCACTATCGCCGCCTGTTCCTCAAAGACGGCCGGCTGAACGGCGTGCTGCTGTATGGCGACTGCCAGCAAAGTGGTGCGCTGCTGAACCAACTCCATAATGCCGGACCGGTTTCTGTGAATACGCTGTTCGGCCTTGATGAACCTGAAACGCAGCCGCTGGCTGCAGGAAACCCTGTGATGAGCCAAACGAAACCTGTATTAGCCGTGGTGGGTCACGGCATGGTCAGCCACCATTTTCTGGAGCAACTGGTCGATCGTAACCTGCATCAACATTATCACGTGGTGGTTTACGGCGAAGAGCGCTATCAGGCTTACGACCGGGTTCACCTTTCCGAGTATTTCACCGGTAAAACGGCCACGCAGTTGTCGCTGGTAAGCGAAGAATTTTTTGCCCAAAACGCGATTGAACTGCGTAGCGGTTGCCGGGTAGAGGCGATCGATCGCCAGCAGCGCAGCCTGCGAGACAGCGCGGGCCGTGAGCTGGCCTGGGATAAGCTGGTGCTGGCCACCGGCTCGCGCGCCTTTGTCCCCCCGGTACCCGGCCATGACGGCGAGCGCTGCTTTGTCTACCGCACGCTGGACGATCTGGATGCCATCGCAGCCTGTGCCCGCCAGAGTCAGCGCGGCGTGGTGATCGGCGGCGGGCTGCTGGGCCTGGAGGCCGCCAACGCGCTGAAGCAGCTTGGGCTGGAGACCCACGTGGTTGAGTTTGCGCCGCGCCTGATGGCCGTGCAACTGGACGAAGGCGGGGCGCTGATGCTGCGGCAAAAGATCGACGCGCTGGGCGTGACGGTACATACCGCGAAGCAGACCGAACAAATTGCCAGCCAGCCTGACGGCAGTCTGGTGCTGCACTTTGCCGATGGCGGCGAGCTGGCCACCGACCTGGTGCTGTTCTCTGCCGGTATCCGTCCGCGTGATGAGCTGGCCCGCAGTGCCGACATCAGCGTGGGGCCGCGCGGCGGCATTACCATCAATGACCATTGCCAGACCAGTGACAGCGACATTTATGCCATCGGCGAATGCGCGCTGTGGAATGGGCAGATTTTTGGCCTGGTAGCGCCGGGCTACCAGATGGCGCGAGTGCTGGCCGGGCATCTGGCGGCCGAACCCGCGCAGTTCACCGGTGCCGACATGAGCACCAAACTGAAGCTGCTGGGCGTAGACGTCGCCTCCTTTGGCGATGCGCACGGCAAAACGCCGGGCAGCCTGAGCTACCACTGGGCCAATGGACCCAAAGGCATTTACAAGAAGATCGTCGTGAGCGCCGACAATACACGACTGCTGGGCGGCGTGCTGGTGGGAGACAGCAGCGACTATGCCACCCTCCTGCAAACGATGTTAAATGACATGCCGCTGCCGGCAGCACCGGAAGCGCTGATTTTGCCTGTATTAAATGGCGCGCCGGCCAAAGGGCTGGGCGTCGCTGCGCTGCCGGACAGCGCCCAGGTGTGCTCCTGTCATAACGTCAGTAAAGGCGATATCTGCCAGGCGGTGCAGAGCGGCTGTGGCGAGATGGCCAGTATTAAAAGCTGCACCAAAGCGGCAACCGGCTGTGGCGGCTGCGCCGCGCTGGTAAAACAGGTGATGGAGTTTCAGCTGGAAAACCAGGGCGTCGCCGTTAAAAAAGACATCTGTGAGCACTTCGCCTATTCCCGCCAGGCGCTGTATGACCTGATCCGTATCAATGGCATCAAAACCTTTGACGAGCTGCTGGCCAGCCACGGACGGGGCTGTGGTTGCGAGGTATGCAAACCGCTGGTGGGTTCGCTGCTGGCCTCGTGCTGGAACGATTACCTGCTGAAACCGGCCCATTTACCCTTACAGGACACGAACGACCGTTACTTTGCCAATATCCAGAAAGATGGCACCTATTCGGTAGTGCCGCGCGTGCCAGGGGGCGAGATCACGCCACAGGGCCTGATCGCCATCGGCGAAGTGGCCGCGCGTTACGATCTCTATACCAAAATCACCGGCGGCCAGCGTATCGATCTGTTTGGTGCGCGACTGGACCAGTTGCCTGCTATCTGGGAAACCCTGCTGGAAGCCGGCTTTGAAACCGGTCATGCCTACGGAAAATCCCTGCGTACAGTGAAATCCTGCGTTGGCTCGACCTGGTGTCGTTATGGCGTGCAGGATTCTACCGCCTTCGCCATCGCGCTGGAGAACCGGTATAAGGGCCTGCGCGCACCACATAAGATCAAGATGGCCGTGTCCGGCTGTACCCGCGAATGTGCGGAAGCGCAAAGTAAAGATATCGGGGTCATCGCCACGGAAAACGGCTGGAACCTGTATGTCTGCGGCAATGGCGGCATGAAGCCACGCCATGCGGAACTGTTTGCCAGCGATCTGGACGATGACACGTTGATCCGGTACGTCGACCGGATTCTGATGTTCTACGTGCGCACGGCGGATCGCCTGCAGCGTACCAGCGTCTGGATGGATAACATGGAGGGCGGGCTGGACTACCTGCGTGAGGTGGTGATTCATGACAGCCTGGGGATCGCCGCCACGCTGGAACAGGACATGCAACAGGTGGTAGACACCTGGCAGTGCGAATGGCAGACCACGCTGGCCGATCCTTCGCGACGTGCGCTGTTTACCGCCACAGTGAACAGCGATCACCCGGATGAAACGCTGCACTATGCGCGCGTGCGCGGACAACGCCAGCCCCACAAGGCCAGCGGTATTCCCCTGATGCATCTGCCCGCCGAACCCTGGAGCGAAATCTGTCCGCTGGAGGCCATCCCGCCAGAGGCCGGCATCGGGGCCCGTCTTGGCAGCGTCCGTATTGCTTTATTCCGTCTGGGTGATGACTGTTATGCGCTGGAGGATCGTGAGCCAGGCAGCGAAGCCAGCGTGCTGTCACGCGGCATCCTTGGCGATGTTGCCGGGGAGCCGGTGGTGATCTCTCCGCTTTACAAACAGCGGGTGCGCCTGCGGGACGGACAGAGCCTGGATAACCCTCAGCATCAACTGCGCTGCTGGCCGGTCAAACTGGAGGACGGCCAGGTGTGGGTCGCCAACCGTCCGCTTAACCTGATGGCGCAGGCATCATGAAAACCACCTGCGCTTATTGCGGTGTGGGCTGCGGCGTCGAGGTCGCGCAGTCGCAGAGCGCGTCGGCTCAGGTCCGGGGCGATGCCAGTCATCCGGCGAATGCCGGGCGGCTGTGCGTGAAGGGCGCGGCGCTGGGCGAAACCCTGACACAGGCCGGACGGTTGCTGCATCCTCAGCTTCATCACCAGCGCGTCAGCATGGAGGCGGCGCTGGATGCCGCGGCTGACGGACTGCGCAGGATTATCGATGCGTACGGCCCGGAGGCGGTGGCTTTTTACGGTTCCGGCCAGTTGCTGACCGAGGATTACTATGTGGCGAACAAGCTGATGAAAGGTTTTCTCGGCGTCGCCAATATCGATACCAATTCACGCCTGTGTATGGCCTCAGCGGTGACGGGCTATAAACGGGCGTTCGGCGCGGATGCCGTGCCGTGCTGTTACGAGGATCTGGATCAGGCCGAGGTGGTTATCCTGGTCGGCTCGAACGCCGCCTGGGCTCATCCGGTGCTGTTTCAGCGCCTGAAGCAGGCAAAAACGCAGCGCCCTGAGATGCAGGTTGTGGTGATCGATCCGCGCCGCACGGCCAGTTGTGAATTCGCCGATCTGCACTTACCGCTCCGGCCGGGCAGCGATCCGGCCCTGTTTTCGGGCCTGTTGCACTGGCTGGAACAGCATGGCGGCATTGACGCCACGATGCTGTCGCATCTGGACGGTGTAGACACAACCTTACAGGCCGCGCGGCAGTGGGATTGTGCGACGGTGGCAGCCCATTGTGATATCAGCCACGACATGATCGCCGCGTTCTACCGGTTGTTTACCCGGCATGAGCGCGTACTGACCTTATGGTGTATGGGCATCAACCAGTCACAAAGCGGCAGTGACAACAACAATGCCATTCTCAATGCGCATCTGCTCAGCGGCAAGATAGGCCGACCCGGCTGCGGCCCGTTTTCGCTGACCGGACAGCCGAATGCGATGGGCGGGCGGGAGGTTGGCGGACTGGCCAACCAACTGGCGGCTCATATGAGTTTCACCGCGGAAGACTGCGACCGTTTACAGCGTTTCTGGCGCAGTCCGCGTATGGCGCGTCAGCCCGGCCTGACGGCGGTCGATCTGTTCGACGCCATTGAGCGCGGGGCGATCAAAGCCGTATGGATTATGGGCACCAATCCGGCGGTTTCGATGCCAGAAGGCAATCGCATTGCCCGGGCGCTGGCTGCCTGTCCGCTGGTGATAGTGTCAGACGTACTGGCGCAAACGGATACCACCGCCTTTGCGCATATTTTGCTACCCGCGCAGGGCTGGGGGGAAAAGAACGGCACCGTGACCAATTCTGAACGCCGGATTTCCCGCCAGCGCGCGTTTATGCCCCCGGCCGGAGAAGCGAAACCGGACTGGTGGTTACTCGCCCAGGTCGCCCAGCGTCTGGGCTTTCATGAAGGCTTTGCCTGGACGCACCCGGCAGCCATCTTCCGCGAACACGCGGCGTTGTCGGGGTTTGAGAACAACGGCCAGCGCGCGTTTGATATCAGCGGTCTGGCCGGGATGAGCGACGCACAGTGGGATGCGCTGACGCCGGTGCAGTGGCCGGTCAACGCCCGCTATCCCCAGGGTTGCGCGCGGCTGTTTAGCGACCGGCACTTTTACCATCCTGATGGTAAAGCCCGCCTGTTGCCACCGGCCACGCCGCAGCCCGTCGCGTGCAGGGCGGCGTATCCGTTATTGATGAACAGCGGACGGATCCGCGATCAGTGGCACACCATGACACGCACCGGTCTGGTTCCCCGGCTCATGCAGCATTGTGATGAGCCGTTTGCAGCACTGCATCCGCAGGACGCACAACGCTATGGCCTGTGCGCGGGGGCACTGGCACGGGTGCAGTCCGACGCGGGCTGGATGACGGTGCGCGTGACGCTGGACAGCGGTCTGCGACGCGGTGAGATCTTTGTCCCTATGCACTGGAACCGACAGTTCAGCCTGCAGGGCACGGTCGGCGGGCTGGTGGCCTCAACCCGCTGTCCGGTCTCGGCACAGCCTGCCTTTAAACAAACCGCCGTACGTATCCAGCCGCTCCACACCCGCTGGCAGGGCTGGCTCTGGCAGCGCGACGTAAGCCCGCCTGACGGACTGCGCTACTGGGCGCGTACACCCTATGAGGGCGCGCAACGTTTTAGCCTGGCCGGAGACGGTTCGCCAGAACAGTGGCTCACGGCAACGATCCCGCTGGACGGGCTGCAACGGCAAACCGCCCACGCGGCGGAACCGCATTACCGCCTGCTGGCCTGGCGCAACGGTGAGCTGCAGCTGGCCTTTTATGCCGGCGCGTCGTTACCCGCGATCGATCATGACTGGGTTGCGCAGGCTTTTCGCCAGGCGCCGGCGAATGCGGCGGAACGGCATGCTCTGCTGGCGGGACAATCGGCACAACGTGCCGTGGCTGGCCGGACGATCTGTAGCTGCTTTGGCGTCGGAGAAAACACGATCTTACAGGCGATTAAACAGGGCTGTCACAGCACCCAGGCACTGGGTAACGCACTCAACTGTGGTACTAACTGCGGCTCCTGTCTGCCGGAGCTAAAACACCTTTTGCTTTCCGTTGCTGTACCGGAGGAAGAATGACGATCGCGATCAACGCTTTAGATAAACTGCTGGCGCCGGAAAACGCGTCCAGCCCGGGCAAGGTCTGGCTGGTCGGGGCCGGGCCGGGGGATGTGGAGCTACTGACAGTCAAGGCGCTGCGTCTGCTGCAACGCGCGGACGTCGTGGTTTATGATCGCCTGGTCAGCGAAGCGGTGATGGCGGAAGTCGCCAGCAGCGCGCTCTGTATCGACGTCGGTAAACAGCCGGGTCATCACGGCCTGAAGCAGGCACAGATCAATCAACTGCTGGTGGATCTGGCCGCCAGCGGGCGCAATGTCGTGCGGTTAAAAGGCGGCGATCCCTTTATCTTTGGCCGTGGCGGCGAAGAGATGGTCAGCCTGCAGCAGGCGAATATTGCCTGCGAGGTGGTACCCGGCATTACCGCCGCCGTGGGCTGTGCGGCTGCCAGCGGCATTCCGCTGACGCACCGTGACTGCGCCCAGTCATTGCGCTTTATCACCGGGCACGGGCGCAGCGGCGAACCGCAGCTGGATGCGGCGGCGCTGACCGCCACCAATCAGACGCTGGTGTTTTACATGGGGTTAAGCTGGAGCAGCGTGATTAGCGCCCGGTTACGGGAATATGGCCGCAGTGAGGCGACGCCGGTGGCAATCATTGAAAACGGTACGCGCCGGGACCAGCGGGTGCTGATCACCACGCTGGCCGGGTTGCCTGATACGGTCGAACAGCAAAAACCGGTGTCGCCGTCGTTACTGATTGTAGGCGACGTGGTGCGCTATTACCGTGCCGATCTTATGGCTGCCCAATCGCGCGAGGCGGCGATGAGCGTGATGGCACCGCACTGACGATAACGGCGTCGGGGTAAAGACAAGGGACAGGCTATCCTGACCGGCGGGTCGGAGTGGGCGCAACCAGCACCCTGACGCCCAGCGCTTCAAAGGCCGCAATATGCGACGGGCTGATCCCACTGTCGGTGATCAGATAGTGGATGTGGCTCCAGTCGCAGGGCAGGGCAAACATCGAGACCTTGTCGATTTTGCTGGAGTCCGCCACGACATAAACGGTACTGGCGGAGTTAATCATCGCCATTTTCACTTTAATATCGGTTTCACTGGGGAAGCTCAGGCCCAGCCGCGGCGAAATACAGGCGGTGGCGAGAAACAGCTTTTCCGCCAGCACATTTTCAAAAAAGCTGGCCGCTTTCTCGCCCGACGTTGACAGCGTCGGAAACTTAAAGGTGCCGCCTGTCAGCAACACATTAATGCCCGGCTCACCGCCCAGTTTCAGGGCGATGTTGACGGCGGTGGTGACCACAGACAGACGGCGAATGTGGCTGATGGCATCGGCAATCGCCGTCGTTGTCGTACCGGAATCGAAAATCACCGTATCGCCATTTTCGATGTGCTGCGCGGCCAGACGACCAATGGCGTCTTTCTCTTCCAGATGCGTCTGACGTTCAAGCTGCAACAGGCCGGTGTTCTGCTTGCCGGTCACCAGCGTTGCGCCACCATGATAGCGTTGTACAAATCCCTGTTTTTGCAGCATGCGCAGGTCGGTCCGCAGCGTGGCCTCGGTAAGCCCAAAGGTTTGGGTTAACGCTTTAACCGTTACCGTGCCGTCTTCCCGAATCATCTCTAAAATCTTTTCACGCCGCTGCTGCATTTCAGCTAACTGCTCAGTTTTGCTTTTCAATCGAAATGCTCCCTCTTTTACTTGCATCGGGCTTCGTGCATTCACGCGCTGTGAAAGAGTTTACCTTGCCGGTTTCGCGTTGGCGAGTGAGCGCCGATTCTCTGTTTGCTTTCGAACGAAAATGAATGTGACTTATTGTCGCCTCCTGTCTCTCACCCTGTCACCGTTTGCACCGCCTGTTTCACGGGATATGTAATCTGGATCACGGGATTTTAACGGGCTGTCGCTGCCTGAAGGGCATTTTCGCGAAATTTGATCTTAGCCACATTAACCATCAATTCGATAGCATATATTTTTGTTCGAAAATGATTGTGGGGAATTAAAAACCTGAGAGGACAGTCGGATGAGCAGTGAATATGACGTTAACCTGCGTTATGGCGTAGACAACAACATGGATCTCAGCGGCAAAGTAGCCGTGGTGACGGGCGGCCTGGGCGGCATTGCCATGGCCAGTAACGAGATGCTGTTGAAGAAAGGGGCTCGCCTGGCGCTGCTTTATCCGCCTTTTGAAGCCGAAAAAGCGGAACACCTGCGTGAGACGTTCGCCGGTCAGCCGGTGCAGCTGGTGTGCTGTGATGTGACGGAACCTGCCGACGTTGAACGGGCGTTAGGGGCGGTGGAAAACCACTACGGACATATCGACATTCTGGTGAACTGCGCGGGCTATGTGATGCTCCAGCCGGTGCTGGACACCGAATTTGCGGAATGGCAAAAGCAGATCGCCGTCAATCTGACCGGGCCTTTTCTGTGCTCGCAGGCAGTGGCGAAACGCATGGTCCGGGCTGGCAACGGCGGCAAGATTATTAATATCGCCTCTCAGGCGGCCTCCATCGCTATCGACAACCATGTGGCCTATACCTCGGCGAAAGCTGGCCTGCTGGGTATGACAAAGGTGATGGCGAAAGAGTTCGCCCCGCACCGCATTAACGTCAATACCTTATCACCGACGGTGGTACTGACGCCCATGGGCGAAAAAGCCTGGCGCGGTGAGAAGGGCACAGAAATGAAAAAACTCATCCCCTTGGGCCGCTTTGCCTATACCGACGAAATTGCCGCCGCCGTCCTGTTCTTTGCCAGCAATGGCAGCGACATGATCACCGGTGCTGACCTGATGATCGACGGTGGATTCACCATCTGGTAAGGCGACCGGCCCGTCATCTTTTCCCTGCCACAACGATAATAGCGAGACATCACCATGAAAAAAACGACGTTGCTCTGTACTTCGATTGCCGCCTGCCTGTTTTCCCACGCGGCGCTTGCCGTGGAAAAGGGCACCATCATGATTTTGGTTAACTCCCTGGATAATCCCTATTACGCCTCAGAAGCGAAGGGGGCCAATCTGAAAGCGCAGGAACTGGGCTACAAAACCTCGGTGCTGTCTCATGGTGAGGATGTCAAAAAACAAAACGAGCTGATCGATGCGGCCATCGGCAAAAAAGTGCAGGGCATCATTCTGGATAACGCGGACTCGACAGCCAGCGTCGCGGCCATTAAGAAAGCGAAAGACGCCGGGATACCGGTGGTGTTAATCAATCGCGAAATCCCGGTAGACGATGTGGCGCTGGAACAAATCACCCATAACAATTTTCAGGCCGGTTCGGATGTGGCCAACGTGTTTGTCGAGAAAATGGGTGAGAAAGGCAAGTATGCCGAGCTGACCTGTAACCTCGCAGACAATAACTGCGTCACCCGTTCAAAATCCTTCCACCAGGTGCTGGAACAGTATCCCGATATGCAAAGCATCGCCCGTCAGGATGCCAAAGGCACGCTTATCGACGGCAAACGCATCATGGACAGCATTTTACAGGCCCATCCGGACGTAAAAGGGGTGATTTGCGGTAATGGTCCGGTTGCGCTGGGCGCGATCGCCGCGCTGAAAGCGGCAGGCCGCAACGATGTGGTCGTGGTCGGGATTGACGGCAGCAATGACGAGCGTGATGCGGTGAAAGCCGGGACCTTAAAAGCCACCGTCATGCTGCAGGCCCAGGCGATTGCCGCACAGGGCATGACTGACCTGGATAACTACATCCAGAAGGGCGTCAAGCCGGAGAAACAACGTGTGATGTTCCGCGGCATTCTGATCACGCCAGACAATGCCAAAAACGTACAAGATTTTAACTACAAGTCGTAATTCACGCGTATTGCGCCCGTCTTTACGGGCGCCAGGGAGAATGTATGTACAACCGACTCTGTCTGATACTGGTAGTCGCCGCGCTGAGTGGCTGCCGTATTGTCTCGCAGCAGGAACTGGCCGATCTCAAGAATCCCCCCAATCCGCACATGGCCAACATCCACGCCCTCTGGCAGCAGAAGCTGGTTCCGCAGATCGTCGCTCAGGCCAGACCGTTGGGCGAGTTGATGCAGCGGCTGCAGGCAGAGAAGGATCTGGACAGCGCCTGTAAGGCGCTCGGCTATCGCTCACAAAGCGAAAACCCCTGTGTCTTTAGCGTCAGTGTCAGCGGCGATGTCACGGCGCTGGAGACCACCTCGCGCAACGGCAAAATGAAAGTCAAAGATGCATCAGGTGACACTGTCACTATTCAGACGGGCCCGATTATTCGTGGTACGGCGCTGCGGGATGCGTATAAAGGCAACAGCTATGAGGACTTCAACAATCAGGACCTGTTCAGTGATTTTGGCAAAGCCATTAATCAGCAGGCCGTCAACATGATGAAGGACAGCCATATCAAAACCGGTGATCACGTTCAGGTGGTAGGGGTGTTCAGTAGCTGGGATATTCCGCGCGCCCTTCCTGCTATCACGCCAGCCCAGATTACGCGTCAGTGAGGAGGTGATCATGCCTGAAGCGCAACCGCAAGACGACGTCATTATTGAAACGCGTGGCCTGTCACGCGTGTATCCCGGTGTGACCGCGCTGGATCAGGTCAATTATCGGGTGTATCGCAACAAAGTAAATGTGCTGATCGGGGAGAACGGCGCAGGCAAATCCACCATGATGAAGATGCTGGCGGGGGTTGAAACGCCCTCATCAGGTGAAATCTGGCTGGATGGCAAGCCGGTTACGCTCAGTTCCACTCATCAGGCTGAGAAGTTGGGCATCAGCATTATTTTTCAGGAACTGAACCTGTTCCCCAATATGAACGTGATGGACAACATCTTTATCGCCAACGAATTCTTTCAGCGCGGCGTCATCAATGAAAAGTACCAGTATCAGCTGGCCCAGGCGCTGCTGGAGCGGCTGGAGCTGGACGTCGATCCCTGTGCGCCGCTGGATGAGTTGGGCATTGGTCATCAACAACTGGTAGAAATCGCCCGGGCGCTGTCAAAGGACACGCGCGTGCTGATCATGGACGAACCCACCAGCGCCCTGAGTCAGTCGGAAGTCAAAGTGCTGTTCAACGTGATTGAGCAACTCAAGCGACGTGGCGTCACCATCATTTATATCTCCCATCGGCTGGAAGAACTGATGGAAATTGGCGACCACATCACCATTTTCCGGGACGGGCGCTTTATTGCGGAACGGGAGGTGCGCGAGGCCAGCGTGCCCTGGATCATTGCGCAAATGGTGGGCGACAAGACAAAACATTTCGACTATCAGCCTGCCGTACAGGGCGAAACGGTACTGAAAGTCGACGGGCTGACGGCGCTGCATCAGAACGGCGGTTACCGCCTGAATGCAGTCAGTTTTAGCCTGCGCAAAGGCGAGGTGATTGGGATTTATGGTCTGCTGGGTGCCGGGCGAACGGAGCTGTTTAAAGGTCTGATCGGGCTACAGCCCTGTCAGGACGGGCATATCTGTCTGGGTGAGCAGCGACTGGATACCTGTAATTTTCAGCAGCGGCTCAGGCGTGGAATTGCGCTGGTGCCAGAGGATCGCAAGGGCGAAGGCATCGTGGGGTTGATGTCGATCACCGCCAACATGACGTTGTCCGATCTCAGCCTGCGCGGGTTTCGACGCGCGCTGGGCCTCATAAACCCTGAACGGGAGCAGCAGCGGGTGAATGAGATGATTCGGCAGCTGGCCATTAAAGTCAGCGACAGCGAACTGCCCATCACCTCGCTGAGCGGCGGCAACCAACAGAAAGTGGTGCTGGGCAAAGCGCTGATGACCGGTCCTCAGGTCGTCCTGCTCGATGAACCCACGCGCGGCATTGATGTGGGCGCCAAAACCGATGTGTACCACCTGATTGGTCAGCTGGCGCAACAGGGGCTGGCGGTCATGTTTTCGTCGTCTGAACTGGATGAGGTCATGGCGCTGGCCGATCGCATTCTGGTGATGGCCGACGGCCGTATTACTGCCGATCTTCCCCGCGCGGATGCCACGCGCGAAAAACTGATTAGCGCGTCAACCCCGCAAGCCTGAGGTGCCGGAGAACTCCATGAACCAAAAATATCTGCTTTATATGTATATGCTCAAGGCGCGTACCTTTATTGCCTTACTGATCGTCGTCGGTTTCTTTAGCGTCATGGTACCGAATTTTCTGACGCCCTCTAACGTACTGATCATGACGCAGCATGTGGCGATTACCGGCCTGCTGGCGATTGGCATGACGCTGGTGATCCTGACCGGCGGCATTGATCTCTCGGTGGGCGCGGTTGCCGGTATCTGCGGTATGGTCGCGGGGGCGTTGCTGACCGCAGGCATCCCGTTATGGGACGGGAACCGGCTCTTTCTGAACGTGCCGGAGGTGATTCTGGTGGTAGCGCTGTTTGGTGTGCTGGTGGGCATGCTTAACGGGACGATAATTACCCGGTTGGGCGTCGCCCCCTTCATCTGTACCCTGGGCGTGATGTATGTCGCCCGCGGCGCGGCGCTGCTGTTTAACGATGGCGCGACCTATGCCAACCTGGTGGGCCTGCCTGCGTTAGGCAACACCGGCTTCGCGTGGTTAGGATCGGGCACCTTCCTGGGCGTGTACATTCCGATCTGGCTGATGATCGGCTTCCTGCTGCTTGGCCTTTATCTCACCCGTAAAACGCCGCTTGGTCGCTACATCTATGCGACGGGCGGCAATGAACCGGCCGCAAGGCTGGCCGGTGTGCCGATTATCAAAGTGAAAGTATTCGTCTATGCCTTTTCGGGCCTGTGTGCCGCACTGGTCGGCCTGATCGTTGCCTCCCAGTTACAGACTGCGCATCCGATGACCGGCAATATGTTTGAAATGGATGCTATCGGTGCCACGGTGCTGGGCGGTACCGCGCTGGCGGGGGGGCGCGGTCGTCTCTCCGGCTCAATCATCGGAGCCTTTGTTATCGTCTTTCTGGCTGACGGCATGGTCATGATGGGCGTCAGTGATTTCTGGCAAATGGTGATCAAGGGCGTGGTGATAGTGACCGCCGTGGTGATTGACCAGTTCCAGCAGCGCCTGCAGAGCAAAGTGATACTGCTGCGTCGTCATGAAAAAAAGCAGCCGGTCACGCCACGGGTTGATATCAGTCATGGATAACAGGGGAGCAGCATGAACCGCAATTTTAGTGGAAAAACCGTGGTGATCACCGGCGCCTGCCGCGGGATTGGTGCCGGCATCGCCGCCCGCTTTGCCCAGGACGGCGCAAACCTTGTGATGGTCTCCAATGCTGATCGGGTATTTGCCACGGCCGACAGTCTTCGCGCCACCGGGGCCGCTATCCTGGCCCTGCAGGCGGATGTCACGGATGAAGCGCAGGTACAACGCCTGTATCGGCAGGCCGCAGAACGTTTTGGCGGCATTGACGTGTCGATTCAAAACGCAGGGATTATCACCATTGATGCGTTTGATGCGCTGCCGAAAAGCGATTTCGAGCGCGTGCTCGCCGTCAATACCACCGGTGTCTGGCTGTGCTGTCGTGAGGCGGCCAAATACATGGTGCAGCAAAACGGCGGCAGCCTGATCAATACGTCCTCCGGCCAGGGACGCAAAGGCTTTATCTACACGCCGCATTACGCCGCCAGTAAAATGGGGGTAATCGGTATTACACAAAGTCTGGCACTGGAACTGGCGCGCTGGAACATTACCGTGAATGCGTTTTGCCCGGGCATTATTGAAAGTGAAATGTGGGATTACAACGATCGGGCCTGGGGGGCCATTCTCAGCAGCGATAAGAAAACCTATGGCAAAGGCGAACTGATGGCGGAGTGGGTCGACACAATTCCGTTGAAGCGCGCCGGACAGCCGCAGGATGTGGCCGGGCTGGTGGCGTTTTTGGCCTCGGATGATGCGCGCTATATTACCGGGCAAACGATCAATGTGGACGGCGGATTGATTTTCTCCTGATGTTTTCCCCGGCGCGTTACGTCGGTGAAGGGTTATCTTAACCCCGTTTCATGCGGGGTTTGCCGCTTCGCTGAGCACAAATATCGCTTCAAATCATTAATCTGTGTCACATTATGCTAAAATAGTCTGCGCTGGTTTTGTCATTCTCGTTGAGAAACCACCTGATAATGTTTATGCCCGGACCTGATGATGTGATTTACAGACCTGTTCTTCTCGCGTTGACTGTCATGACGGCCATCGCCGCCGCCCCTGTTCGTGCGCTGCAAGCCGACAGTCAGATTCCTGCTACCCCGTTTGGCGATCCCGCTCGTTTCCGGCAGTCGCTTAACGATCTTCCGTCGCTGGGGCATGTCGAGGAGGATCATCAGTGGAGTGAAAAACTGGCGAAGGCGGCGAAAAGCATTGCAGAAGCCAGTGAAAGCAGCAGCAATGTGACCTTTGGTCAGCAGGCCGGGCAGTGGGCGTTTAATCATCTGCGTGACGAAGTTGCGACGCGGGTGGAAACGGAAGGGCAGTCGCTGCTCTCTCCTTACGGCAACGCAGAATTCGACCTGAAAGTTGACATGGACGGCAATTTCGACGGGACCGGCGGTAATCTGTTTAGTCCGCTGGCCGATGAAAACCGCTATCTGACGTTTAGTCAGCTTGGTCTGCACGATACGGTGGAAGGGGTGGTCGGTAATGCGGGACTGGGCCAGCGCTGGGATCTGGGCAACTGGCTGTTAGGCTACAACAGTTTTATCGATCGCAGTTTTCGCAGCGGCCTCCAGCGCGCATCGGTGGGAACGGAAGCCTGGAGCAACAACCTGCGGCTCTCCGCTAATTACTATCATCCGCTTTCAGGATGGCGCAATCGTGACAGCAGCCAGCAATACCGCATGGCCGAAGGTTACGACATCACCACTCAAAGCTATCTGCCTTTTTACCGTCAGCTGGGCGTGTCATTCAGTTATCAGCAGTATCTGGGTGAAAAGGTTGATCTGTTTAACAGCGGTAATCGCTACCACAATCCGGCGGCACTCTCGCTCGGGCTGTCTTACACGCCCGTGCCGCTGGTGACCTTTACGGCCAGCCACAAAACCAGCAGTGCCGGCGAGACCCAGGATCAGGTTGGGCTGAAACTGAATTATCGTTTTGGCGTGGCTTTAAGCCGCCAGCTGGATGCCAGTAACGTCGCCGAGATGCGTTCGTTGCGTGGCAGTCGCTACGATACCGTCACGCGCAGCCAAACGCCGGTAATGGCTTACCGGCAGCGCAAAACCCTCTCCGTGTTTCTGGCGACGCCGCCTTGGCAGCTTAATCCGGGCGAGAGCGTTCCACTTAAGCTGCAGGTACGCGCCAGTCATGCGATTAAGGGGCTGAGCTGGCAGGGCGACACGGCGGCGCTGAGTCTGACTGCTCCCCCGAACAACAGTGCAACGGACGGCTGGAGCGTGATTGTGCCGCCGTGGGACAGCACTCCGGGGGCCAGCAATACTTACCATCTGTCGGTTACGGTCGAAGACAGTAAACAACAGCGCGTCACGTCCAACTGGATCACCCTCAGGGTCCAGCCGCCGTTGTCGCTGGATGAGCCGCCCGCGGAACAGGCGGAGGCGCGCTCGCCGGTTACCGATCCGCTGAGCTTCAGTAACTAACGTCACAATAAAGTGTGATTTTTGTCACACTTTTTCACTGGTAAAAGCACACGCACACTCGCAGAATCGGCAAAAATATCCATTCATCTGCACACCATGATTCTTCGACCACCCAACCATTGGTTTATCCGCCTGTTTGCCTGGCATGGCTCTGTTCTGCCCGATATCCTGTTCCGCCTGTTTCTTAACCTGTTAATGTCGCTGCTCGCCCTGGCGTTGCTGGACTGGTATGAAACCCTGGGCATTAAGCTCACGCTGGCGCCGTTCAGCCTGTTGGGCGTCTCCATCGCTATCTTTCTGGGTTTCCGTAACAGCGTTTGCTATGCGCGATTCAGCGAGGCCCGCCTGTTACTGGGGGCGTTGCTGATTGCCTGCCGTAATATTTTGCGTCAGGTTATTGCCTTCTGTCCGGCAGATGCGGAGCGGGTGCAGGCCATGCTGCTGGCATTCTGTGCCAGTCTGAAACATCAACTCCGTCATACGGATGCACGTGACGACCTGACGCGCCTGCTGGGCAGCGAGGCCGAGGTGCTGCTGGGCCAGCACTCGGCGGCAAATATGCTGCATTTGCAATTGTCGCAGTGGCTGGCAAAGCAGCGACAAATAGGGGTAATCAGCGATATTGTCTGGAGCACGATTGACAACAACCTCAACCAGATTGCGGCAGTACTGGGAGGATGTGAACGGCTGGCCAGCATGCCGGTGCCGTTTGCCTATGGCTTGCTGCTACGGCGTACCGTTTATCTGTTTTGTGCGTTGCTGCCGTTTGCGCTGGCACCGGACCTGCATGCGATGACGCCGCTGGTGTCGATGTTTATTTCCTACACCTTTTTGTCACTCGATACGCTGGCGGAAGAGCTGGAAATGCCGTTTGGCTATAAGAATAACCATCTGCCGATGGATGCTATCTGCATCAACATAGAAATCAATTTGCGGGAAATGTCGGGAGAGAAGGATCTGCCCCAACCGATGCAGCCGGACTGTCACTATCGCCTGAGCTGAGAGGACGGGGTAAAGAGAAACGGCCCGTCAGACACAGGCCGGGCCGTTTAACAATGAGGGGGTAACGCTTAGAACTGGTAGACCAGACCTACCGCTGTAATGTCATCTGTTGCCAGACCCAGCGGATTATTTTTCTTCAGCAGGTTAATACGGTATTCGCCGTACACCGACATGTTTTTATTGAAGTAGTAAGTTGCACCCACAGAAGAGTATTTATACAGATCGGCATCACCGATGCCTTCAATGTCTTTGCCTTTTGAGGTGACGTAGCTTAATGAAGGGCGTAAGCCATTCAGGAACTGGTATTGCGCAACAAATTCCATGTTCTGTGCTTTGTTAGCGAAACCGGTCGCACTGGAAGGCATCGGTGTGGCGTTAAGCGTTTCACCGTACATTGCTGCCAGGTAAATCTGGTTAGCATCATACTTAACAGATGTTGCCCATACCTGTCCTTTGTCACCGCGACCAAAAGTCGCTGCGTTTTGTGCCTGAGTACGTTGCAGGCTTGAGTAAGCGCCAGCAAAACTCAAACCAAAATCAAAGTCATATGAGGTAGATAAAGCAAAGCCATCGCCATTCGCACGGCTCACCTGCAGACCGGCATTGTTGGTCGAGGTACGATCGTTCTTACCTTCGTACTGTGCCGCAATGTTCCAGCCTTTCACCAGACCAAAGAAGTCTTTATTGCGCCAGGTCAGTACACCACCTGAGCGAGCAGTCAGGAAGGCGTCGTTATAGGCAGAGTCTCCACCCCATACCGGCAACATATCGGTGTAGCTTAATGCGTCATAAACCAGACCGTAGTTACGGCCGTAGTCCAGTGAACCCAGTTCGCCATATTTCAGCCCGGCATAACCCAGGCGGGTTTTGTTACCGGTGTTGGCATCTGCACCTTCAGAGTTTTTGACGCTGAACTGGTACTGCCAGAAACCATAGCCAGTGAGTTGATCGGTGATGGCGGTTTCGCCTTTAAAACCGATGCGGGCATAGGAAGTGAGATCGCCATTATTTGACGGATCATCTGAAAAATAATGCGAAACGTTAACCTTGCCTTGTAAATCCAGCTTATTTCCGTCTTTATTATAAATTTGTGCGGCCTGAGCAGTCGGCAGGCCGATCAGTAACGGCATTAATGCCGCCACTAAAGTGCGCTTCATCATTTATTATTTACCCTGTGGTTGTCTTATTATTTGCCCCTCTGGTGGGGTGAAAAGAAAATGACACAAATTGTTAATTCAGCCTAGCGCAATAAGTGTAACTAAATGTGTATTTCAGGGAACTAAACGATAAAAACGCCTTTGCTGACTGGCTTGTGGCCGGTGTTATTGTTTTTTCTTATGAATTATCTGGCAATAAAAAGAAGAAAATATCATATATAACAGTCATTTGATTTATATCATTAACGTGCCCTGTTCAGACCAGTAAAAAAACGAAAGCGCTAGCGACCGTGGTGAAATAATCAACCTTTTATGACTAAAAAATAATCTAAAAAGGACAGGTTTCATATCATTAGTCTGCGTAGTAATTGTAATTCTAGCCTGGTACAGGTTATTAAATTCCTGATAGTCACTCTGGAAATAAAATAAAAAAACAGATGAATAATTATAAATTATGAAACCAGGAGTGATTTATTCCAGTTCATTCTTTTGTCTTTTATTTGAGTTAATTCATCCCGGTCATAATAGTTTTCTTTTGTTTTGCACAACAACCATGCAAGCGCCCCATTGTGAGGCGCACTTTGCACGCTTTTAAACAAATAATTTATCAGCGATCACAAAAGCAATATTTCATATCGCCGTTGCATAATTCCGCTTTAAAAAACGCTACCATCCCGTCTCCCTCAGACTATTATTCACTATTTATGCATTTTAAATGAATAAGAGCCACTCGTAAGTTATTGATAATTGGTTATGCGCTCCATTTTATGCATTTTAGTCCTTGGCTGGCACGCTATCTGCAATCTATCGTAGGACGAGTCTTTACATTCTTAACATTTAACAAACAAACAGATTACCCCTGGGGTACAGGAGAAGGACTATGCCACTGCAGGTTTCGCGTCATGATTTTGATCACTGGATGATGCCGGTTTATGCACCCGCCAGTTTTGTACCGGTCCGCGCAGAGGGCTCAACCGTCTGGGATCAGCAGGGAAAAGACTATATCGATTTCGCCGGCGGTATCGCCGTTAATGCGCTGGGCCATGCGCATCCCGCGCTTCAGCAGGCGCTTCAGGAGCAGGCTTCACGTCTGTGGCATACAGGCAATGGATATACCAATGAACCCGTTTTACGTCTGGCGAAACACCTGATCGATGCCACCTTTGCTGACCGTGTGTTCTTTTGCAACTCCGGGGCAGAGGCAAACGAAGCGGCGCTGAAGCTGGCCCGAAAAGTGGCACATGACCGGTTTGGTAACCATAAAAGCGGCATCGTCGCATTTAAAAATGCCTTTCATGGCCGCACGCTGTTTACCGTTTCTGCGGGAGGGCAGCCTGCCTATTCAAAAGATTTTGCGCCACTTCCGGCAGATATTCAGCACGCGGAATTTAACGATCTTGCGTCTGCTGCCGCACTGATTTCCGATCAAACCTGTGCCGTCATTGTCGAACCTGTTCAGGGCGAAGGCGGTGTTGTTCCGGCAGAGCCCGCGTTTCTGCGCGGCCTGCGTGAACTGTGCGATAAACATCAGGCCTTGCTGATTTTCGATGAAGTGCAGAGCGGCGTTGGCCGGACCGGCTCGCTGTACGCCTATATGCACTATGGCGTGACGCCGGATGTCCTGACCAGTGCCAAGGCGCTGGGCGGTGGGTTTCCCATCGGTGCCATGTTAACGCGTGAAGACCTGGCGCAGGTGATGGGCGTGGGCACACATGGCACAACCTATGGCGGTAATCCCTTGGCGGGCGCGGTGGCAGGGAAAGTCATGGAACTGATTAACCGGCCTGAAGTGATGGACGGCGTGAAGATGCGCCATGACTGGATTGTGGCGGCGCTGAATGACCTCAATCAACGTCTGCATCTGTTTAAAACGGTGCGCGGGTTAGGGTTATTGATTGGGGCCGTACTGAACGACGACTTTGCGGGGAAAGCCAAACAGATCAACCTCGCCGCCGCTGAACAGGGCGTTATGGTACTGATCGCCGGGGCTAACGTGGTGCGTTTCGCGCCGGCGCTGAATATCAGCGAACAGGAAGTAAAGACCGGTATGGCGCGCTTTGCCCAGGCCTGTGAACAGCTGTTTAAGGGCCAGGCATCATGATGGTGATTCGTCCGGTCGAGCGGGATGATCTGAGTCAGCTGATGGCACTGGCGGCAAAAACAGGCGGCGGACTGACCTCCTTGCCGGTTGACAGCGCCACGCTACAGGCCCGAATCGAACGCTCGCTGCATACCTGGCAGGGCACGCTGCCGCGTGCTGAACAGGGCTATGTGTTTGTGCTGGCTGACAGCCAGGACAATCGCGCGGTGGGGATCTGCGCCATTGAGGTGGCTGTAGGTCTACAGGAACCCTGGTACAACTTTCGGGTCGGCACACAGGTGCATGCCTCAAAAGAGCTGAACGTGTACGCCACCTTGCCGACACTGTCATTAAGCAATGACCATACAGGCAGTAGCGAACTCTGCACGCTGTTTCTGGATCCCGACTATCGTGACGGTAAAAACGGTTATCTGTTATCGAAGTCCCGTTTTCTGTTTATGGCGAACTTTCGCGACTGCTTTATGGCGCGGGTGGTTGCCGAAATGCGCGGCGTCAGCGATGAACAGGGGCATTCCCCGTTTTGGGACAGCGTGGGCATTCACTTTTTCTCGATGGAATTTCGCAAAGCCGATTTTCTGAGCGGTACCGGGCAGAAAACGTTTATTGCGGAACTCATGCCCAAGCACCCGCTTTATCTGCACTATTTAACCCCGGAAGCGCAGGCCGTCATTGGTCAGGTCCATCCTAAAACCGCGCCTGCACGGGCGGTACTGGAGGCGGAGGGTTTCCGCTACCGCCAGTATATTGACATCTTTGATGGCGGGCCGACGCTGGAATGTGACATTGATGACATCCGCGCCGTGCGGGACAGTCGGTTACTGACGGCACGAAAAGGCGAGGCCCGGCAGGATGCGCCACTTTGTCTGGTCGCCAACACCGATTATCACCGGTTTCGTGTCGCACTCATACCGGTCGATCCGAGCGCTGAACATATTCAGCTTAATGACGAACAGTTACAGGCGTTGCAGTGCCAGCCGGGTGACAGCCTGCGCGTAGTGACGCTGTGTAGTGAGGAGAAAAAGGCATGACGCACCTGATTAACGGACAGTGGCTCGCTGGCGAGTCAGATCACTTTTCCAAACAGGACCCGGTCAGCGGCGACACGCTGTGGCAGGGGTGCGCGGCTTCATCGGAGCAGGTTACAGCGGCCTGCCAGGCGGCCCGGTCGGCCTTTCCGGCGTGGGCAAGACAGCCTTTTGCCGCCCGTCAGGCCATCGTTGAACGTTTCGCGGTACAGCTCGAGAACCATAAAACCGCCCTGGCCGACTGCATTGCGCAGGAAACGGGGAAACCGCGCTGGGAAGCGCTGACGGAAGTGACCGCGATGATCAACAAAATTGCGATTTCCGTTAAAGCCTATCACGCTCGCACCGGGGAGCAGCGACAGGGCGAACATGCCCTGCGTCATCGTCCTCATGGCGTGCTGGCGGTATTCGGCCCGTATAATTTCCCGGGCCATTTACCGAATGGCCACATTGTGCCCGCCTTACTCGCCGGTAACTGTGTGGTGTTCAAACCCAGCGAGCTGACGCCGGCCACCGCTGAGAAAACGGTACAGCTGTGGCGGGAGGCGGGCCTGCCAGATGGCGTCATGGGACTGCTGCAGGGCGGACGTGAAACCGGCCAGGCGCTGGCGGCTGAGCAGGGCATTGACGGCCTGCTGTTTACCGGTAGCGCACATACCGGTTATCAGCTTCATCGCCAGTTTGCCGGGCAGCCTGAAAAAATGCTGGCGCTGGAAATGGGCGGCAACAATGCACTGATCGTGGACGACCCCGCGGATATCGACGGGGCGGTGCATATTGCCATTCAGTCAGCCTTTATTACGGCAGGCCAGCGTTGTACCTGCGCGCGCCGCTTACTGGTCAAACGGGGCGCGGCCGGTGATGCCTTCCTGACACGGTTGGTTGAGGTGGCCGGGCGGTTGCAACCCGGCGCCTGGAACGCCGATCCGCAACCTTTTATGGGCAGCGTGATCTCCTGCGTCGCTGCCGAAAAAATTTATGCCGAATGGCAGCAGCGCGTCGCGGCGGGCGGCAAGATACTGCTGGCAATGCGCTGGCCCAACCGGCAACAGGCGCTGTTAACGCCCGGCATTATTGACGTGACCGCGGTAGACAATTTGCCGGATGAAGAAGTATTTGGCCCGCTGCTGGCGGTGATGCGTTACGACGATTATCCGCAGGCGATTCAACTGGCTAACCAGACGCGCTACGGCCTGTCGTGCGGGTTAATTTCACCGTCCCGCGAGCAGTTTGACCAGCTGTTGCTGGAAGCGCGTGCCGGTATTGTGAACTGGAATAAGCCGCTGACTGGCGCTGCCAGTACGGCACCGTTTGGCGGGATTGGCGCCTCGGGTAACCATCGCGCCAGCGCCTGGTATGCCGCAGACTATTGTGCCTGGCCGATGGCCTCGCTGGAATCGCCGCAGCTTACGCTTCCGGCAACACTGTCACCGGGCCTGGATTTTTCACCGCAAGGAGGTCGCCCATGAAAGCCACAGAAGCCAACTTTGATGGGCTGGTCGGACTGACGCACCATTACGCGGGGTTGTCATTCGGTAACGAAGCCTCGACGCGCCATCAACACCAGCCGTCGAATCCGCGGCTGGCGGCAAAGCAGGGCTTACTGAAAATGAAAGCGCTGGCCGACATGGGATTTGTTCAGGGCGTAATCCCGCCGCATGAGCGGCCCGGCATTGCCGTGCTGCGTCAGTTGGGTTTTAGCGGCAGCGATGCGCAGGTCCTGGAAAAAGCCCATAAAACGGCCCCCGCGTTACTGTCAGCCGCCAGCTCGGCCTCGGCGATGTGGGTGGCCAATGCGGCAACGGTATCACCCTCAGCCGACAGCGCTGACCGTCGGGTGCATTTCACCGTCGCGAATCTCAACAACAAATTTCACCGTTCCATTGAAGCCCCGCAAACGGCCGCTCTGCTGCGAGCGCTGTTTCGCGATCCGCGACATTTTGTTGTGCATGATGCGCTACCGCAGGTGGCCAGGTTTGGCGATGAAGGGGCGGCCAACCATAACCGTCTGGGCGGCGACTATGGTGACGCGGGTGTACAACTGTTTATCTATGGTCGCGACGGCCAGTCTGATACGGCCCCCCGACGCTACCCGGCCCGGCAAACCCGTGAAGCCAGTGAAGCGGTCGCCCGCCTGCATCAGCTCTCGCCTGAAAAAGTCATCTTTGCGCAGCAAAATCCGGCGGTCATCGATCAGGGCGTTTTTCATAACGATGTCATTGCCGTGAGCAATCAGCAGCTGCTGTTTTGCCATCAGCAGGCTTTTGTTGATCAGCCCGGTTTACTGGCGCAACTGCGCGACCGTGTGCCGGGTTTTGTCGCCCTGGAGGTGCCAACAGCCCGGGTGTCCGTGCAGGATGCCGTCAGTACCTACCTGTTTAACAGCCAGCTGCTGACGCGCCCGGATGGCAGCATGATGCTGGTGCTGCCGGAAGAGTCGCGCCAGCATCCCGGCGTCTGGGAATACCTGCGTGAACAGGTGGAAGGCGGCGGTCCGTTACAGTCCCTGCAGGTGTTTGACCTGCGGGAAAGTATGCACAACGGTGGCGGCCCCGCCTGCCTGCGGTTGCGCGTGGTATTAACCCCCGAGGAGCGCCAGGCCGTTAACCCGGCGGTGCTGATGAACGATCACGTGTTCGCCACGCTGAACCGGTGGGTCGATAAGCACTATCGCGACAGGCTGACGCAAAGCGATTTAGGCGATCCGCAATTACTGGAAGAAGGGCGGGTTGCCCTTGATGAATTGACCAGGCTGCTAGACTTAGGAAATGTGTATACATTTCAGCAGTGAAGCAGGTGGTGCCGTCAGGGTTGCCCGCTTCCGCTTTTAAGGAGAAACGATGCAGGACTTTTTGCAGCAAACGCTGTCGAGTGAAGCGCCACGTTTGCGTAGCGGTGAGACGGCGCATCTTCGCTGGCAGTGGTTATACCATGGTCTTTTGCTTATGGAGCCAAAGGCACCGGTTAACCAGGCGCTGGTACTCTCTGCGGGCGTTCACGGAAATGAAACCGCCCCGGTTGAAATCCTTAATCAGCTCATCACGCCTTTACTCCGGGGCGAAAAACCACTTCAGCAGCGTATGCTGGTGGTGTTAGGTAATCCTTCGGCGCTGCGCGCGGGGAAGCGTTATTTGACCTGTGACATTAACCGACTGTTTGGTGGCCGCTGGCAGCAGATTGATGATGGCGATGAAGCGCGGCGGGTGCTGCGGCTGGAACAAACGCTGGAAAACTTCTGGCAGCGGGGGGCATGTGACGAAACCCGCTGGCACCTGGATATGCATACGGCACTGCGCGGCTCTTACCATCCCCGCTTTGGCGTACTGCCGCATAATCCGCGTCCCTGGCCGGACGCGTTTTTGCACTGGCTGGGCGCAGCCGGCCTGGAGGCGCTGGTATTTCATCGTTCGCCGGGGGGCACCTTTACCCATTTCAGCTGCGAACATTTTGGCGCAGCCAGCTGTACCCTGGAGTTGGGGCAGGCGCGGCCGTTTGGCGAAAACGATCTGTCGCAGTTCAGCGCCGCGTCTCAGGCCCTGGCTGCTCTGCTGTATGGTGAAACATTGCCTGAGCCCGCCGGTCGCCCGCGCCGTTATCGGGTCTGCCAGCAGATCACGCGCTTAAGTGAGGCGTTTCAGCTGCATATGCCGGATGACACGAAAAATTTTACCGCGTTTCCGCAGGGGGCGTTGTTAGCTGAAGATGGCGAGACGCGCTACTTTGTCCAGCAGGCGCGGGAATACGTGCTCTTTCCCAATCCCCATGTCGCGCTGGGATTGCGGGCGGGTTTAATGCTGATTGAAGAGAGCGAGCAGACTCAGGCGTTACCTCTCTGAACGGTCTCACCGCGCAGTTTAAAAAAAGAGCGGAAGAGACCTTCCGCTTTACTGCTAAAGGCATTACAATTCTCCACGATTTATCCGAAATTCCCTGATTATTCATACTCTTTTGCAATTCCTGACGCCATTCTTCTTATTCCCTCCATGATCGGCTGAAATATGACTTTTGTGCTTTCACGCTTTTACGCTCACTCGCAGTAGTTGACGTTCAACGTCGTATGCTTGTTTCCGAAGACGCGACAGCGCGCTGTCGTAACGAAAGTGAACAAGTAAAAAAGGACACTGTTATGCGTAAACTGACTTCTCTGTTACTGGCTTCTACCCTGGCATTTGGTGCGGCATCTGTAGTGCATGCCGAAGCGGATAACCTGACGCCACCGCCAGCAGGCAGTGAGAAACCGATGCACAAGCCGATGCACCGGGGTGGGATGGACATGATGTTTGGCGGACTGAATCTGACGCCAGAACAAAAAACAAAAATGCATGAAATTATGAAAGCGGGCCGTGGCGAGATGCAGCGCCCGTCAATCGAAGAGCGTCGCGCTAACCATGCGATTATCGCCTCTGACAGCTTCGACAAAGCGAAGGCCGAAGCCCAGGCGGAGAAAATGACCGCCAACGCCAAAGCGAACGCGGTGGCAATGATGGAAACCCAGAACAAACTGTACAACGTACTGACGCCAGAGCAGAAAAAGCAGTACAACGCGAATTTTGAAAAGCATCTGACTGAAAAACGCCCGATGCATGACAAAGCGGCTCCGGCCCCTGCACCTGCTGAATAAGCCTCGGGTTAATCACTAAAGCCGGTCTGAGACTGCCGGCCTTGTCCACGTTGCGTGGGCAGTGCCGGCGGTTTTTTTATGCACGCGCGCCAGTGGGAAGGCGGTTAAGGGAAAGGGCGGTTCTGTCGCGTCATGCGGTCAACTCAGGGTTGCGTTGCAGGTCGCCATCTGTCCGCCTTTTGTGCCGTCAGCAGGCGGTTCAGAGCGGAATGACCGGATACTGGCCGGACAGCACCGGACGGCACAGGATCTTATAACCATCGTGGTCGAACCCGCCTTTACCCCGTTTCAGCCGTCTGGCTTCTTCAAGCGAGTCAACTGAGCCCAGATAGAACCAGTGGTCAATGACATGAATCTGCGTCATCTGTTTCCCTTCTTCCACCAGCGCCACTGCACCCTGCCAGGGCCAGCAGAAGACGCGGACGTTTTCCAGCGCCGCCAACAGTCGGTCCTGATGATCGCTCACGGACTCTTTGCCGCAGCAGGCACCCGCACAGCGGCGTAACGCTGAGCGGAAACAGCCCCGGCTGGGGCTCAGTGCTTCCAGACCTAATAAGCCGTGGCAAAGCTGATACTCATCGGCCAGCTGTTTCAGCCGTTCCAGGGCAGCGAAGCGACTGCGGTATAAACCAAACAGGTTGGGCGACTGACTGAAATCGACATCGCGCGCATACACGACCTGTGGTTTCCCTTCGGGCGTAATTTGCAGCGAGCAGAGCTGGCGATTTTTGCGCAGGCGTTTATTGAAGAGCGGCTGCTGAGTTTTAATCATCTGCGCTTCCAGTAGCAACGCGCCGAGATCGCCCGCCGTGGGGATCCAGCTAACGCGTCGCGACTGGCGTAACATTTTGGCTTCATCAGGTGTTCGGAAATGAGACATGACGCGCGAACGCAGGTTAACGCTTTTGCCAATGTATAACGGCAGCGTGTCGCTTTCGCCATGAAAGGTATACACGCCGGGCAGGTTGGGCAAGCCTTCCAGCCATTCACGCAAATGTTCCGGGTATTCATAAATCGCTGCCGCATCAAATTCGAGGCGGTGGGTTGCTGCACGTCTTGCCAAAACGAACTCCCTATACTGGTTGTCCATACAGCATAACAGGCAGGTTAAATGATCGCCAGCCTCAGATTCATAACCGGTATGTTGCCCGCCAGCCGATCAGCGAGCCTGCGGTGATCAGGGCAACACCTTGCCAGAAGCTGGCGGGCGGTGTCAGGCCCAGCCATAAGCTGGCCAGCAAGGCGGACAGCACGGGCGTAAAACAGGAGGCGGTCGCCAGCAGGGGCAAATTTCCCTGCTGAATGCCGTCGTTCCAGGCAGAGTAGGCCACGGCGGTAGAGGCATCCACGAACAGCACTTGCGCCAGCGCGGTGACGATAAAAAACAGTGAAACACCGTTGCTACCGCATGCATAACGGCGTGTCACATTGTTATAAAGCGCCCGGGCCAGGGCTGCCGCC
>Ga0157363_1000082_pt1 | contig 71846 bp, 61 predicted proteins | sample AttsexASBM1_FD_111477 | JGI IMG/M metagenome (GOLD analysis project Ga0157363, IMG submission 111477) | Fungus gardens microbial communities from leaf cutter ant in Ribeirão Preto, State of São Paulo, Brazil - Atta sexdens ASBM1 | ecosystem: Host-associated > Fungi > Mycelium > Unclassified ... | reverse complement strand
GGGAAACGAACCTGGTAGTCGGGCCAGTGATGGACCACAAGCGGCGCTATCCAGCGATGCTGATTCAGCGTTAAATCCTCTTCGTGAAAGGACCAGGTATGGTTCCCTCCCGCCTCAGGACCCGCCTCAATAAGCAAGATCCGCATATCCGGATGCTGTTGCTGAAGCCGGAGCGCGATAAGGCCATTAGCCAGACCGGCACCGACCAGAATGAGATCATAGTGCGGTTGCATAATCCTGCCCACTGAGTACTGGCTGACAGGTCCGCATCGCCTGTTCAACAATATCGGCGGCGGCTGGTGTGCCGCCTGCCAGACGCAATGCGGCCTGAATTTTTGTCATACGCTGCGGGTAATCGGTGTTAGTCAGCAGCGATCGAATCTGCCGCGCCAGCGCATGGCTGGTGGTAAACCGAGACGCACGCTTGCCGATGCCATGATAAACAATTCGTGATGCCACGCCAGGTTGATCAAATGCCAGCGGCAGCGCCAGTAGCGGTGTGCGGGAAGCAATAGCGTCCAGTACCGTATTCATCCCACCATGTGTGATTGTCAACTGTGCCTGTGAAAGTGCTGCGGATTGATCGGCAAAATCCACAACCTGAATGTCCCCGCCCCGGGCCAGTTCACCTGCCTGCGTAGCTGAGAGGCCGCCACAGTGTGCCAACAGTAACTGCGCATCCACCTCTTCGCAGGCTTTGGCGATGGTCCTGAACAGGCCATAACGATGCCCCTGCAGGGTGCCCAGCGAGGCAAAAATACGGGGTTTGTCCGGGGACGGAAAATAAGAAGTTGCTGACCCCGGCGTCCCCTGGGGTTGCCGTAACGGTCCAACCGCATGAAAGCAGTCTGGCAGTGCTTTGCGGGGAAAATCCAGTTCGGGGATCAACTGGCTGATTTGTGCCAGTGGAGAAAAACAATGATGCAGTTTTTCACGCGGGGCTAAACCCATTCTGCAGGCATGATGCGCGATCACACAATCGTGACGTCGCATCAGCCAGTCATAAATTTTTTCGCTGGTGGTATAGCGTTCCCGAGCCGCATCGCTGGTGCCGTACTCGAAAGGCATCACCGCCAGAGGCAAACCCGGTTCGCGGTTGAGCGGCAGCGCGCAGGCCACCGAAACAAACGGCAGACCTGACGCTTCTGCGACTACTGCACCTGCCGGCTCCATTTGATCAACGATCACGCCCTCTATCTGCAACGCATGAAAAGCGGCGGGCAGTTCCCGGCAAAGCATATCGCTGGTACGTGCCATTTCATTGATCAGTCGTAACATCGAGGGTCCGAGTGGGTGCGCGGCCAGGTGCAGCAGGTGCGATAAGGAACCGGGAGGATGCGTTTGCAGTCCGACGGTCTGGAATCCGATATCGCTGCCCGTTACCAGCGCTTTGCAGTCATGTTGCTGAAAAAACGTAACACGATGACCGCGGGCCACTAATTCCTGAGCAAGGTTTTGCAGAGCGCGAACATGGCTGAAAAAGGGCGGTGCAATCACCGCAAAATGGCTCATGCAGCATCCTTAACTGACGGCAGCGAGTTTTTTGTCAAACCAGGCCTGAATAAAAAGTTGGGTGGTGGAATGGCCGTTTTGGCATGCCGCGGAAAGGTGTTCACTGGCCAGGCGCAAATGCTGTCGCAGGCGTTCTTCGACCGCGCCTGAGCCTAATAAATTGACCAGCGTTGATTTACCTGCATCCTGATTGATGTCTTTGCCGGTATCGGTCATGCCATCGGTAAGATCGTCAAGCAACTGAAAGGCCTGACCGAGATCGAGCGAGAAACGATGCAGGTTCTCACGCGCTTCGCAGGACGCGTTGGCTGCAATGGACGCCATTTGCGTTGACGCGCAAAACAGCGTGCTGGTTTTAAACTGATTGGTTAGCAGTATGGCATCGGCGCTACGGGGTTTATCGCCCTCCGAGAGGTCCTTAAACTGGCCCTGAACCAGACCCTGCATGCCAATCGCAGTGGACAGCTCCGACACCGCGCGAGTTTTGGCTATCGGCGTCAGACCTTCAGCCTCGGCAATCACCCCAAACGCTTTGCTGAGTAAAGCAACCGCCGCCAGAATCGCCACATGTTCACCGTACTGCGTGTGAATGGTGGGACGCCCCCGACGCATCTGCGCATCGTCCATGCAGGGCATATCATCCAGAATCAGCGAGGCAGCATGCACCATTTCAACCGCGCAGGCTAAATCCAGTAATCCCCCGTGACTGATCGCACAGCCAAGATCGCGCGCTGTTAATAACAGCAGCATCGGACGAATACGTTTGCCCGGTGCCAGCGTGCCTTCACGCATCGCGGCACCCACACAATCCCGCTCACCCTGAACCGGCAGTAACTGATCAAGGCGGCTATCGATATCAGCCAGCAACTGCTCAGCCGAAATGCCAGTAAGGTGAACGTGTTTTTTTGCGCAGACCGTCATTCGGGCTGTCCTTATTAACGAATACATTTACGACAACGCTAAAACGTGCGATGCCATTTTAAAAGATACTTTAACTGCCAGAGCATCGTTGGCAGGGCTACCCGTTTTTTACCGTTCGGGTTTTCAGTTTTTTTGGGGCTAAACCCATATAATTAATACTAGTTGAGCTTTAAGAAAAGAGGGGAAATTCATCAACCTCCGTCACTGCCCTCTGCCGGACAGCTCTTAATCACCTGGATCGTTCTTCAGCGCGTCAGCGCCCGTAATAGCGAAATAATCTGTGAAATGTCATCCGCGCTCAGGGGAGTGTCTTTGGCAAATTGCACATTGCCTTGTGCGTCAAGAACAATTGCCGCCGCCCCGCCCGGTTTAAGCTGCCAGCGATGGCGGGCAAGGCCACTGCTGTCAATGATGAACTGCTGCCACGGCGACGCTTTTTTACTGGCGCGAATGCTGTTAACCACAAAAATACTGCTGCCCGGCAGCGCATCGTCGGTATTAACGATGGTAGTTGTCTGAAAGGTCTTTTCCGGCAGACTGGCCTGCTGAATGGCGCTGATGAGGCCTGCGGACTGCTCTTTAGCCGATAACCGGCCAGCCACATGAATAAGTAAACGGGCTTTTCCTGTAAGTGACTGACTGTTCCAGGTTTGGTAGTGAATTTGACCGTTGCGTAACTGCATTTCACCTTTATCTGCGACAGAAACGGCCGGAACAGGTTTGCCCATCGTAAATGTGTGAGCATGAGACCAACAGGAAACAAGAAAAAGCACCATCAATCCATAACGTTGCACGTGGTCTTCTCATGTTGTCTTAAGCAGAACTTCCAGCTTAGCAACTTTCTCCCTCTTTCGTCTGTTTAATGCGTGTATATGACGCAGATCAATAAGAATCGCCCTGAATTGAACAAAAATGCAGCATTAACGACAGGTTGGGAGGTGAACATGCATGCAGAGTTTATGACATTACCCGAAATGGCGACCTATCTGGGTATTTCGCAAACAAGCCTGGTCAGAGCGCTTTGCAATCGTGGGGCGTTATATGGGGTACCGTTGCCTGAGGGGCTGGAGCATCTGCCTTTAACGCAGCGTCACTGGTTACGCGAGGATGTACGGCAGTTTAAACATGCGCTACAACGTGCCCATGTTGTCCATCATCACAGAACGGGCAAAAGTTATTATGCCTGACAGCACTGTCGCCCGCTTTTAGCGGGCGACATTGTTTATTTACCTTGCTCGTCGCTTTCACCCAGGAAGAAGTACCAGAGCGGAATGGACATTAAGCCTGTAAACACTGTTGTATAAAGCAAAATCATCAAGGCCTGCGTGATATACATCATCGCGGTCCAGTCGCTGAACGGAATATTGTATTGCTCAATTACACCACTCACCATGGCGCGAGCCATCACCGTTCCGACAATAATGGCGAGAATGGCGACACTGCGCAGGAAATAGCGCATCTCTTTACGCTTTACTGCAAAACGGGACTGCACAATCGCCAGCGGCGATTGTTGATCTTCCGGCGTAGCGACCACCTGGCGTACCGCACGCTGCGCTTTACGCCAGCGTTGCAGATCCAGAAGCACAAAGACCACTAAACTGACGCCCATCAGCGGCAACGCATAACCCAGAGCCAGGGCGAGAATCAGGCTTGAGCCCTGAAGATAGCGGGGTAACGCCAGCCAGGCCGCGAGCAGCGTTTGCACTGGATTGGCCTGCGGCAGTGCCGGGCGTCGAATCCACCACATGCGGTAGCCGAGCACGATCATGGCGCACAAACCAAAACCAAAGAACGCGAGAAGCAACTGATTGGGTAAGCCAAACAGCACGCCCATATGTGCATCCACGCCCCAGCGCGTAAGTTTTGCGACCAGCGGGAAACGGGCAAACTCAACGTGATCAACAATGCTGAAGTCATGCGGATTTACGGATACCGAGTCGACCTGCGTCGGCCAGCGACGATCTATCTCACTGACCGTCCAGGCCTGGTCAGGGTTTTTGGGCTGGCGCAGCTCAATTTTGGCAGCGTGTAAACCGGCCAGGCGCGCGGCGTGTTCAACGCTGTCCCAGTCCGCGTCCGGCTGATTGAATACGGCGGGCATACTGGCATGATGACCCGGCATTGAAGTCTCCATCACCATGCCGTCCATGTCGGGATGATGATCGGCGTGGGGATCGGCAGGCGCAGAGGGTGCAGCCCCGTTTAATGCCGTTCTGACCTGCGGTGTCAGCCAGCCAAGATCGCTACGCATTTTATCAATATTGCTCCCGGCCCACTGCGACCAGGTCAATCCCGTAACGGAGAAAAAGATCAACCCCAGAGATAACACCAGGCCCAGCGTAATATGCCAGTATCGTGTCAGTGCAAAACCCGTCTTGCGCGTTTTTACCTGACGCCGGGGCCGGGTACCAGACCACAACACGATCCCGCCCAGCGCCGCTACCCACAACCACGACGCCGCGAGTTCACTGTAGTTGCGGCCAACATCCCCCAGCAGCAGTCCACGATGCATCTGGTCAAGCCACATCCGCAGAGGTAACACGCCGCTGGTGCCGTATACGGTCATATCACCTTTGACGCGAAGCGTATAAGGATCGATGAAAACAGAGCGTGACTCTGATGGGCCTGACTGTGCATCCGTAAATTGCACGCGAGTGGTGTCATGAGCGCCGGGCGCAGGCCGTACCGCATAAATCCGCGCATCACCAACATATCGCCGCGCCGCAGCAATCTGAGCGGACAGCGGCTGAGCGGCACCCACAGGTTCCGCGGTTAACGCATCTTTATAAATTACGTTTTCTATCTGTGGCGTCAGGACATAAAGCGTGCCGGTTAATGCCGCAATAAAAATAAACGGCGCAATAAACAGGCCAATGTAAAAATGCAAACGGCGCAAAACATTCAGTACCGTGCCGCGCGGCGGCGATGTTATTTCTTGTGAAACACTCATAGCGATTCCATATTTCGAGAATACCGGGCTTTTCTTCTTCGTGGATGACGAAGAAGAAAAGATCACATTAAATTGAGACGCGCATTTGCAATGGTGGGGCGCGCTGCCGGTAAACCCGCTTGTGGCGCGGTAACAGGGGGCAAAACGTATCGGGAGTCGGTGGGGCCCGGCTAATTAAACACATTAACCAGATGAACGGAATAAACACCCACAGCATAAAGGGGATATGGACCAGCAGATCGCAATAACCACAGGCACTCATCATCATGCTGTGATCGCCCATGGCCATATCGCTATGGTGATCCCCCATCGGCATGTCGGCCATGATCATATCGTTATGCTGGTCCATCATCGACATGTCGGACATCGCCATCGCGTCACGATTTTCAGCCAGATTTTTGGATACCATCGGTGCAATGAACAACAGCAGTACCGCCAGTATCGCAAGACAGGCGGTAAAACGTTGTCGATTATAATGGGTGGCGTTAATCATCTGAACGGCGGTAGTCGGGTACACGATAGAGGCGGCAGTGTAACGCGTCAGAGAGTTTAGGGTTAAAAGAAATGCCTTTTTGCCCCAAAAAATTAGCACCTTTTGAACACCTTCACTTAATTAGATATTAAGAATAACTTATCTGTTACTGCTGCCATACATTTGAGCAACATTATTCATCCGCAAAACGTGATAAAGGATACGTCATGAAAATCGTAACGCTTGATGGCGGCACGCTGCCCGTCCCTCCTCCTCAACCTGACTGGTGCAGCGACTGGTGTTTTCGTGAAGAAACGCACGACAATGAGATTATTGAGGCGTTAAAGGGCGCAACCATTGCCATCACCAATAAAGTCCCGCTGCGTGCGGCGACGCTGGCGCAGCTTCCTGACCTGCGCTACATCTGCGTCACCGCCACGGGCTTTGATTGCATTGATATTCCGGCGTGTCGGGAACGTGGAATCGTCGTGAGTAATATCCCCGGCTATTCAACGCAAAGCGTTTCAGAATGCGTGATCGCCTTTATTTTTGCGTTGCGTCGCCAGATAGTGGAATACGCGACGCTCACGCGTGAAGTATGGCCTGCGTCTTCTCATTTTTGTTTTCACCGTTCACCGATTCAGGATATTGCGGGGGCAACATTAGGCATTGTGGGAAAAGGAGACATTGGTATCGCCGTGGGCAGGCTGGCACAGGCGCTCGGCATGAAGGTGTGCTTTGCCGAACGCAGGGGCAGCACCAGGGTGCGTGAGGGCTATGTAAGTTTTGACGAGATGCTGGCCGCAAGCGATGTGATTTCGCTGCATTGTCCCCTGAGCGAACAAACCCGGCATCTGATTAACAGTGAAACCCTGAATAAGATGCAACCCCATGCGCTGTTGATCAACACAGCGCGTGGCGGTCTGATTCATGAAGCTGATTTGGCGAAGGCATTGCAACAGGGCACGATAGCCGGAGCGGCACTGGATGTGCTGAGCAGTGAGCCGCCGCCAGCCGATCATCCTCTGCTTCAGGCCGATGTGCCGAATCTGCTTGTCACGCCGCATATTGCCTGGGCAAGCAAAAGTGGTATGCACAATTTGTTGCAAGGCATCATGGTCAATCTGGCTGGCTTTGAGCAAAACCGGCCTGTAAATGTTGTCAGCTGAGTCAGAATATTGAGCGGCCCAGCCTGTCAGTCAGGCACTCCAGCGCGGCAGTACCTGCCAGCGAGTTGCCTGCACTGTCCAGCCCGGGTGACCATACCGCTATACTCATTTCGCCCGGGACCACGGCAATAATACCGCCACCTACGCCCGATTTTGCGGGCATGCCGACACGCCAGGCAAATTCACCCGCCCCATCGTACATGCCACTGGTGATCATCAAGGCATTGATTTGCCGGGCCTGACGGGAGGTGATGAGCGCCGAGCCGTCAAGCGTTTTTCCCTGGTTTGCCAGGTAAATAAAACTGCGGGCCAGTTCAATACAGTTCATGGACAATGAGCAGTAGTGAAAGTAGGTCTGCATCACGTTGGTCACGTCATTGTCAAAATTGCCAAATGACTTCATTAACCAGGCGATAGCCGCGTTGCGGGCTGAGTGTTCAAACTCTGAACGCGCGACATGACGATCGTACTGAATATCAGGTTGCTGGCTCAGTTGACGGATAATCTCAAGCATACGCTGGCGCGGTGCTGTAAGACGCGTTTCAAGCAAATCACAGATCACCAGCGCGCCGGCGTTAATAAAAGGATTACGCGGTTTTCCCTGCTCAAGTTCAAGCTGAACCAGTGAATTGAACGGCTGACCTGAGGGCTCTTTACCCACGCGTTGCCAGATCTCCGCATCCTCATAGCGCGTCAGTGCAACAGTTAAGGAGAGGACTTTAGAAATCGACTGGATGGAAAAGCGCGTTTCAGCATCACCCGCCTGAAAGACTGTGCCGTCACGCAAACAGACGGCAATTCCTAAATGATCGGCAGCCACGTCGGCCAGTGCCGGAATATAATCGGCTACCTTACCGCGATGAATTAAGGGACGAACCTGTTCAAGAACCTCTTCCAGCAAGGCATTACTCAGCGTGGTCACACGTTTCACTCCAGAATAAGCGATGATGGCGCAGGATGATGAGCGCCCTTCAGGCGCAAATCAATGGTTTATGGATAAAATTGCCGTGCACATCCTGAAATCATGTTCTTCGCGTGTAGCGAGCGGCAGAACAGCAGGCGTTGCTGGCGTAGTAAAATCCAGAGATAAATAAAAGCGAGGAATAATGCTGCAAATACGCTAACCTCTCGATTTAATTTGGGTCGTCAGTTTTCAGCAGGATATTTGAGGTCAGGCATGCGCGCTTCTGTTTCAAACCGACACGGGATTTTTCGGCCTCGTCGGCTTCGTCTGTTGCAATATATTATACGTCGAGACAAAACACCGGCCGCGTTGCTGCTGATGGCCGCGCTGGTGGGTGTGCTGACTGGCCTGACCGCGGTGGCGTTTGATAAAGCCGTTGGCTGGGTGATTCATTCGCGGGTCAACTGGCTGAGCCAGCATGAAAATAATGTCTTTCTTCTTGGCTGCTATGCTTTTATTTTTTCCGCCGTGCTGGCCGCGACAGGCTATTTTCTTGTCAGGCGCTTTGCGCCGGAAGCAGGCGGTTCGGGCATTCCTGAAATCGAAGGTGCGCTGGAAGAACTGAGGCCGGTGCGCTGGTGGCGCGTGTTGCCGGTTAAATTCTTTGGCGGACTTGGCGCAATTGGTTCTGGCATGGTGCTGGGTCGTGAAGGCCCGACGGTTCAGATTGGTGGTAACATCGGGCGTATGTGCCTCGATATCTTTCGCATGCGCTCCTCTGAATCCCGCCACACTATTTTGGCTACCGGGGCCGCATCAGGTCTGGCCGCAGCCTTTAATGCACCGCTGGCGGGCATTCTGTTTATCATTGAAGAAATGCGCCTGCAGTTCCGCTTTAGCCTTATCTCCATTAAAGCCGTGTTTGTGGGCGTCAGTACGTCAAGCATCGTTTTTCTTGCGCTGAACGGTAATCAGCCCATTATCAATATTGGTCAGTTAAAAGACGCTCCGATCCAGACGCTCTGGTTATATTTACTGCTGGGGATTTTATTTGGCGGTTGTGGCGTCGCTTTTAATCGCCTGATATTTACCCTTCAGGATCTGTTTCAAAGGCTGCATCAGGGACGGACATCACGCTGGGTCCTGGGTGGGGCGTTATTGGGCGGCTTATGTGGCTTACTGGGGCTGATATTGCCCCAGGGCGTAACCGGCGGGATTACGCTCATCCCCGACTTTACCGCAGGAAACTATACGTCGATTGCCTTACTGTCCTTATTTTTATTGCGGGCGGTCGTCACGCTACTGTGTTTTGCCTCTGGCGCCCCAGGGGGCATTTTCGCCCCCATGCTGACGCTGGGCACCTTACTGGGTACCTGCGTGGGGCAACTGTGCGTTAACCTGTTCCCAGCCTATCATCTTGAAGCCGCGACGTTTGCCGTAGCAGGCATGGGCGCCTTGTTTGCCGCTTCTGTTCGGGCACCGCTCACCGGAATTATTCTGGTACTGGAGATGACCAACAATTATCAGTTGATCCTGCCGATGATTATTACCTGTCTCGGTGCGACACTCTCTGCACAGTATTTCGGCGGTACACCGCTGTATTCAACGATACTGGCACGTACGCTGGCAAAACAACAACCTCAGGAGGAGGGGGCAACGGCGCGGTAAAAGCATCCCGATTACGGCAGGCAGGGCGCGCGCCATCTGTAAAAGGATGGCGTCCGTATGTAAAGCAGACTGCGCGGAACAGGTGCGATATCACGCAGGCTTGTGCAGGGAAACGTCTGGCAGAGAGAAAAGCGATCAGGAAAAGCCAGCCGGCACGGGCAGGAGAAAGGCCTTAAAACAACGCGAACATAAGGGCGACGGGGAAACTCATCGGCCAGGTTGCACCCACCAGAAAGGCACTCAGTAATTTAATGCTGAGTTTGTCGCGGGCGATAAAAAACGTAATGAGCGCGGCAACAAAAGCAACCACGCCGTAGAAAACCAACATGTGTTGATAAAGTGTCATTTGAGCCCTTATCCCTGATTCATGATTTGTTACGATCATGCGGTTTTTTGTGACTTAGATCAAGTATCAGACCTTTTGTGTAAATAAAAAAACAATGCCTTTCTAAGAAGGTAAACCGTAGAGCAGACAAGGTGAGCTGGCGATTTCATGCTGAAATCGTCGAAAGTTCAGGCGATTATGTAACAGCATGCTCGCGCTTACCGTAAGCCTTCAGGCTAATGACAGCCCTCGCTTTCATAGCGCCTCATGCTTCTGCACAGCCAGGCTTTGCGACATATACTGTTTACGGCAACGTGCCTCACGCTTACCTCCTCTCAATACGGTTTCGCACAGGAGTACCCGGTGAATAAACTGATTTCTCTGCTATTAATTTGTTTGAGTCCTGCGGCATTGGCTTTGACGCTGCAGTCAAAAGATTTTAGTGATAATGGCGTGCTGGATAAGAAGTTCGCGGGCGCAGATAAAAGTAAGCCAGCCTGTACCGGGCAGAATGTTTCTCCTGAACTCAACTGGTCCGAAACACCGGCGGGAACAAAAAGCTTTGCCTTGCTGATGACCGATCCTGTTGGCGCAAAAGGGCTCGGGGTTACGCATATGGTGGCATACAACATTGCCGCTGAACGCAGCGCATTTGCTCAGGGCGAACTGACGCAGGGGAAAGGCTATACCGGCGGTAAGAATTCACCGGGTACGGCGCACTATTATGGTCCTTGTCCCCCTGTGGGATCTGGGCTTCATCACTACAACTTTGTGCTTATTGCCACAGACCTGCCGCCGTCTGCGCTCAAAGCCGGTTTAACGCATGATCAACTGCTGAGTAAACTTAAAGGGCATGCGCTGGCTGCTGCAAGCACCGTCGCCCGTTTCGGCAATGACTAACGTGCTATGCGATCAAAAAAACACCCTGCATGTGCAGGGTGTTTTTCGTTAGTTTGCTTTATTTCGCGTCGGCTGGTGAGGGTGGCACTGGTTCTGCGCTTTTATCCAGTTTTCTAATCAGGCTATGCGCTTCAGCTTCGGTTGCCACAGCGGGGGATGAACCGCTTAACGGCTTACGGGCGGTTTCCCTGACCGTCAGAATCGTCAGTAATCCAATCACACCCGCCACCATCATATAGTACGCTGGCATCATGGTATTCTGCGTGGTATCGACCAGCCATGCTGTCAGTAACGGGGTTGTCCCGCCAAACAACGATACAGACAGATTAAAGCCGATGGCGAGCGCACTGTAACGAATATCCGTGGTAAACAGTGCCGGTAATGTCGAGGGCATTGTGCCGCTGAAGCAGGTATGGAGCACGCCCAGAATCAACAGTCCCGCAAAGACGGCCCACATATTATGTGTCCCGATCAACATAAAGCAGGGGATGGAGAGCAAAATCAGCCCTACCGCACCGAAACCAATCACCGGGCGGCGCCCAATGCGATCGGTCCAGCGGCCCCACATCAGCGTGAGCGGCATCATCACAAACATGACAACCATGACCAGTAACAGACCGCTCAGTTCAGGTAAACCCAGCACGCCGGTCAGATAGCTGGGCATATACGACGTCAGCATATAGTTCGACACGTTAAATAACAGGACCAGGCCGATACATTTCATCATCGGGACACGATGCTTACTTAGCATCTTAAACAGGCTCAGGCGCGGTTTGCTTTGCTCCAGTTCCTCCTGCTTTTGCATATGCTGTTTGAAGGCCGGCGTTTCTTCCAGTTTCAGACGCACATACAGGCCGAACAAGCCCAACGGTGCGGCGATAAAAAAGGGCACGCGCCAGCCCCACGACATCATCGCCTCGGACGAGATTACCGAAGTCATGACCGTCACCAGACACGCGCCCAGCAGGTAACCGCCAAGCGTTCCAAACTCCAGGAAGCTGCCCATGAAACCGCGACGTTTGTCTGTGGAATATTCTGCGATGAAGGTGGCTGCACCGCCATATTCACCGCCCGTTGAGAACCCCTGCACCAGGCGGGCGACCAACAAGAGGATGGGGGCCATTATCCCGATAGAGGCATAAGAAGGGATAATGCCGATACAAAACGTGCCAATCGACATCATGATCATCGTTATCGCCAACACCTTCTGGCGTCCAATCCGATCGCCAAGTGGACCAAAGACCATCCCACCCAGTGGACGCACTAAAAAGGCGGCCGCAAAAGTACCAAAGGTGGCGATAAGCTGAATCGCGTTATTGGCATCGGGAAAGAAAACCTTACCGATGATCACCGCCAGATAGCTGTAAACCCCGAAGTCGAACCACTCCATGGCATTGCCTAATGCCGCGGCCCCTACTGCCCGCTTCAGCATGTCATTATCAATAACGGTAATATCATCAACAGTGAGTTTTTTTGGCCTTTTATTCCAGAAATGCTTTTTTGGCCTGGTTGACGATGAATGGTTAGTATCCATATTTTCCTCATACGACTTAAATGGGACGAACTATAGCTTTCGCAGCCAGTCAGCGAGGTTAACGGAAGAGAAGGAAGTGAAAGCTATAAGAGGCCAGTAACTTTAATGATAGAGCGTTCTTAACCGCAGCGTAGAAACATAGTCGATGAATGTCATTTTTTGCAAGTCTCTGGGAAAAAAGACTGTCTTATAAGTGAGATAGCAGAAAATGAGTTTTTACTTTTATTTACATTTTGCTATGTTTTCCAAAAGGCACTGAGAGTGACCCGGGAGCCCGTTAAAAGTGGTGCGCGAAGACTCTCTGCCAGCCAGGGCTGGCAGAGAAGGGCACATCAGGCAGGCTTCGCCTCGGGTGTCCGGCCCGAGAACCACCACAACATCAAGGCTACCAGGGCAATGCAGCCTAATGCGCTAAAGGCAATACTGTAAGAGTAACGGGCCACAATCAGGCCTGTCATGGCCGGGCTCATGGACGCCCCAACGCCCTGCATCAGCATTACCACACTCTGGCCAGCGTTCACGTGCCCACTGCCGCGCAACAGCGACACGATATAGCCCGGCACGGCGACGCCCAGTATCCCGGCCGCAATACCGTCCAGGATTTGTACGGGAACCACGAAAAAGGTCTCCGGAAATTCTGCTGCAATAACCGCGCGCAGTGGCATCATTAACAGTGCGGTCATGATTAAACGGCGATAGCCAATGTGATCGACACGTTTAGAGACAAAGATCGCGACAGGGATCATCACTAACTGGGAAATTACGACCGTTGCGGCAGCATACAGGCCGGGATCCACCGTATCAGGTCCGGTTGAGGAGGCCACACGCATGCTCAGCATGGGCAACAGCGCAGCGTTAGCCAGATGGAACAGCAGCAGCGTCAATCCGGCCACCAGCAACGCCGGTTTGCGCGCCAGTATCCACAGGCTGAGCGTAGGTTTATCCGACGATTTATCGTCCAGGCCGCGCGCCACATCATGGTCAATATCGTCTGCACGAATAGCCAGGGTGGCGATAGCCGCAAATACCGCCATGACCATCATCAGGATGAACACCGCACCCAGCCCCCATTTCCAGGCGGCAAAACCTGCAAGGACAGCCGCCAGCGTATTACCCGCATGGTTATAGGCTTCGTTTCGTCCCATCTGACGGTTGAACCCTTTTTGCCCGGTCAGGCCCAGCGTTATACCTGCCACCGTCGGACCGATGAAGGCGGCAGCGATGCCCGCGACGATTTGCGAAATAATCGCCGTCCATGACTGATTGCTGTACCAGAGCAGTAAGGTAGCGACCGTAATCACGACACAACCCGCCAGGATAATAAAGCGTTTGTAACGTGTGGCGTCGGCAACCACACCCGCCGGTAACGTTGAGAGCAGTCCGGCGATACCGCCTGAGGTCATCACCAGGCCTATTTCATCCGGGCTCCAGTGGCGTTCTGTCAAAAAAATGCCTAAAAAGGGCCCAAGGCCGTCTCTGACGTCGGCCAGAAAAAAACTCATCAGGCACAGCGCCTGAAGTGACCGTTGTGACATGTGCTTTTCCCTGTAGCTGATAAGAAGGTGTGGGTAACGACCACATTTCAATGCGTAACGCAATGCATCATGGCAGTAAAAATACTCAGTAACATAACGTTAAAGTTACAAAATGAAAAAATTCACGTTTTGTGTAATTTAGTCTAATGACTGGCTGACTGTGTGAGGGGCTCTGAGGCTGCCAGCGGTCAGGCTTTATGCCATAGCGTGCCATCCCCTTATTGATGCGGCACTGTCTTCATCGTTGCCACTGGGGAGGCCTGCGGAGGGAGCAGTGTTGGGTCGTGCAGAATTTCACAATTTTTATCCAGAAGCGATTCGACGGATGCCCGGTTCCCTTTATCCCAGCCTCGTCGCGTCACCAGCAGGATAAAGCCGTTTTTTCCTGAAAACGTGGCAGGAACAACGGCAATCCCGTATTCCGCCAACTGAGTCGGAGACAGATGAAAATCGCGGGCAACGGATGCAACAGGATAAATGCCCATCACACTGGGCTGCAGGACGCGTCGCGCATAATAAGTGTGCGTTAACAATTTGTCTGGCAGGGGATGCCAGTCATCCAGAATATAAGGGCGTTCAGCCTGTAACTGGCGATAGACATCTTCCCGCAGGCAGGTGAGATGAATATGCAGTTGATTCTGGCTGCGCCCCCAGGCGGAATTGACAGCCATGCCCAGCCTGTCTTCCGGCACAGTTCCGCCATACGCCGCCATTACGCGATAACGCATCAGCCACGCATAACCGAAATAGTCTGTGCGGGTCGTATACGACAATAAGGGGCTTTCGATACCAGATAACAAAAGTGTGGGCACCAGAATAAAATGATACGGATAACGTGGATTTTGAATAACGCTGAAGCCCTGCTGTTCCCCTTTTGCAAGATAGACTTGCTGGCAGGGGGCAGGATAGCCAGTGTACGCGTAGTTTACCCTGCAAACGTCGTTCGTCACCATCCACAACACATCCTGGCGCGCACAGCCTGACAGCGCAAAAGCTATCCCTGCCAGAATACACAGACGGCACAGAAGGGGCAGGAGAGCCATCAGACTGCCGCCGGTGTTAACGTGCCGCGTGGCGCCGTGCTATGTGCATAATCCGAAGTGTTCGCGTTCTGAAATGCCATACCTTATTTGTCCTTACAGGCTTATCCGTTCCACCGGCTACACAATAAATTAGCGCCACGCCACAATAAAGGCCACAGCGTGTGTGACAGAAGATCATCCCGCGCGTGTTTCTGCGCTGGCCGTGCCGAACGCCCATCGGCCGCAGAGGTGAGATCTTTGATCACTTAGCGAATCACCAGCTGTGTCAGTGCGGATAACAAGGCATCTACCTTCGGCAGCAGTTGCTTACGGCGTGGCCAGATGACGCTCAGGGCCAGACCATCAGGCTGTAATTGTGGCAGGATAATCTCCAGTTCGCCTTTAGCTACGGCACTGTTTACCAGCCAGGAGGGCATTTGCGCTATGCCAAGTCCGGCTATGACCGCCTGGAGTTGCGCATCTACATCACCCAATGCCATCCGAAACGGCATATCTCGCCACTGGACATGTCCTTCTTCACGGGGGAATAACCAGGGTTTGGGCGTGTTATCCGCGCGTTCGTAAAGAATGGCCCGATGTTGCATCAGCGCCTGTTCGTCCTGTGGCCGGCCTTCGCGATCCAGCCAGGCTGGCGATGCACAAAACACCATTCTCTCTCGTCCCAGGTAGCGACTACCCATTGAGGCTGGTAAATCGGCGGATCCGCCAATCCTGACCGCGACATCAATACCTTCGTCGAAGAGATCAATAAAACGATCTGAAAAGCTCACTCTGAGCTCAAGCTCGGGATGCTGCTGGCAAAACGGAATCAGCAACGGCATCACATTCAGGCGACCATACGTATGCGGCACAGCGAGTCGCAGGCGTCCTGACGGAATAATACGTTGTGCTGCCAGAACTGACTCAGCTTCAGCAAGCTCCTCCATGATGCGTATGCAGGTTTGGTAATAGGCGTTACCGGCATCGGTGAGCTGCAGCCTGCGTGTTGTGCGCTCCAGCAGGCGCGAGCCCAGCCGCGCTTCCAGCCGACTGACGCTTTTACTGACGGCGGAGCCGGTGACATGCAGACGTGCTGCCGCAGCAGTAAAACTGCCGCTTTCAACACTGGCAACAAAGGGAACAATATCCTTAAGACGTTGATCGTGCATGATTGATGAACTCAGGTTGAGAATGCTGTGAATAATTACCAATAATAGGAATTAAATTCTCTATTACGCTTAGCATTACGCAAAACGAGGAGAATTAACATGCAAAAACAGGCTTTGATTGTCGGAATCAGCGGGGTTATCGGACGAGCGCTGGCTGAAAGGTTAATGAAAGACGGATGGCAGGTCAGCGGATTATCCCGCGGTCGCGGCGCTGTTCCGCAAGGCTGCCACAGTCTGACGGCCGATTTGACCGATCCCGATGCGGTGCGCGCTACCCTGAAAGATACGAAACCCGATGCGGTATTCTTCAGCGTGTGGGCGCGTCAGGACACCGAAAAAGAGAATATCCGCGTCAATGGCGGTATGATCCGTAATGTCATTGAGGCACTCGGCGAGCGCTTACAGGGGGCGCATGTTGCCCTTGTCACCGGACTGAAGCACTATCTGGGGCCGTTCGAGGCTTACGGTAAAGGTGCGGTGCCGGTTACGCCTTTCCGTGAAGAACAAGGTCGTCAGCCCGTTGATAACTTTTATTACGCGCAGGAAGATGAGGTTTTTGCAGGCGCTGACAAGTACGACTACCGCTGGAGTGTCCATCGTCCCCATACCATTATTGGCTATGCGCTCGGCAATGCCATGAACATGGGGCAGACGCTGGCCGTTTACGCGACCTTGTGTAAAGAAAAAGGCTGGCCGTTTATCTTCCCGGGCTCACCTGAACAGTGGAACGGCGTTGTGGATATGACCGATGCGGACCTCCTGGCTGAACAACTTGAGTGGGCGGCAACCAGTCCAGACGCGGCCAATCAGGATTTTAACGCTGTCAATGGTGATGTGTTCCGCTGGAACTGGATGTGGCCGAAACTGGCTGAATATTTTGGTATTGAAGCCGCTGCTTATCCGGCAAAAATGATGCCGCTCGATGGCCGTATGCAGGACGCTGCCAGCGTATGGCAGGCCATTGCCGGGCGCGAAAACCTGCGCGAGAGCGACGTCACCCGACTGGCGTCATGGTGGCACACTGACGCCGATCTGGGCCGTCCAATGGAAGCCTTTACCGATATGAGTAAAAGCCGTAAAGCGGGGTTTACCGGCTACCGCAGCACGCTGGATTCATTCATCCAGCTGTTCGATAAGCTGAAGCAGGAAAAAATCATCCCGCAGTAACGGGATTCGGCCCTGTCAGCGGAAGGCCATCGTCGCTGCGCTAAGGGTTATACTTGTAGTCTGACTGACGTGAAATAAGGACCAGGACGATGGCAACGTGTTTTATCATTGGCGCGGCGGGAAAAGTAGGTACCCACCTGACGAAACAGCTTTGCGCCAGACAGCATGCGGTCTCGGCGCTGCACCGTAAACCGGAGCAGGCCGAAGCCATCACCGTTGTGGGCGCGACACCGATCATGGGCGATCTTTCAGAAACTCAGCGTTGAGACGCTGGCGCAGAAAATGACCGGTCATGAGGTGGTGATTTTCAGCGCAGGGGCGGGTGGTGCTGGCATTGAACTCACCAATGCTATTGATGGTCAGGGTCTGGCGCTGGCGGTTGCTGCAGCAGAGAAGGCGGGGGTTAACCGTTTTTTGCTGGTGTCGGTTTTTCCGGATGCGGCGCGGGGCGAAAAAACGTCTGAAGGCTTCGAGAACTACATGCATGTGAAGCGGCTGGCGGATGTTCGCCTGGTGGAAAGTCAGCTTGACTGGGTAATCCTGCGTCCCGGGACGTTAACGGATACGGCGGGCAGTGGCACCGTACGAGCCGGTTACGCCATCCCCTACGGAGCGGTTCCACGTGAAGACGTTGCCGCCACGCTGGTGGCGCTCGTTGAAACACCGCAACTGAATCACAAAATCATTGAACTGACCGCAGGTGATGAAAGCATCAGTCACGCTCTGCAACGTTTGCAGCGCTAAAAAAAACGGCCCCTGTCAGGGGGCCGTTTTCTGTTACTGCCAGCTTATTTTACACAGCGCGAGCAGTGTTCACGTTCGATATGCTGGAAAAAGTCATTTCCTTTGTCATCGACCAGAATGAAGGCCGGGAAATTTTCTACTTCGATTTTCCAGATTGCTTCCATTCCTAACTCAGCGTATTCCACACACTCCAGGCTCTTGATGCTCTGTTGCGCCAGAACTGCCGCGGGTCCGCCAATACTGCCCAGGTAAAACCCGCCGTGTTTATGACAGGCATCAGTAACCTGCTGGCTGCGGTTGCCTTTTGCCAGCATCACTTTGCTGCCGCCATTTGCCTGCAGAAGGTCAACATAGGAATCCATGCGGCCTGCTGTTGTCGGGCCCAGTGAACCCGATGCATAGCCTTCAGGCGTTTTTGCCGGTCCGGCATAGTATACCGGGTGATCCTTGATGTACTGCGGCAGGCCTTCGCCGTTATCAATACGTTCTTTCAATTTCGCATGCGCAATATCGCGGGCCACGATAATGGTGCCGGTCAGGGACAGACGGGTGGACACCGGATACTCAGAAAGCTGTGCAAGAATCTCATTCATTGGGCGATTCAGGTCAATATGCACCACCTCGCCCTCACCCTGTTTGCGCAGCGCTTCAGGAATATAGCGTCCAGGATTGGCTTCCAGCTTCTCAATCCAGATACCGTCGCGGTTGATTTTGGCTTTGATATTGCGGTCAGCGGAGCAGGAGACGCCCATACCGACGGGGCAGGATGCGCCGTGGCGTGGCAGACGGATAACGCGGATATCGTGGGCGAAATATTTTCCGCCAAACTGTGCGCCCAGCCCTAACTGCTGTGCGGCTTCCAGTAATTCCTGTTCCAGCTGAACATCGCGGAATGCCTGGCCATGCTCGTTGCCTTCTGTTGGCAAGCCATCGTAGTAGTGCGTTGACGCCAGCTTCACGGTTTTCAGCGTGCTTTCAGCAGAGGTACCGCCAATGACAAAGGCGATATGGTAAGGCGGACAGGCGGCGGTGCCCAGGGTGCGCATTTTATCGACAAGATAATTCTTCAGCTTACCCGGGCTGAGCAGGGCTTTGGTTTCCTGGTACAGATAGGTTTTGTTGGCTGAACCGCCCCCTTTGGCGATGCAGAGAAATTTGTATTCGTCACCATCCACGCTGTAGAGATCGATCTGGGCGGGCAGGTTAGTCCCGGTGTTGACCTCTTTATACATGTCCAGCGCCGCGTTCTGTGAGTAACGCAGATTGTCTTCGATATAGGTATTGTAAATCCCCTTTGACAGGGCGGCCTCATCACCTCCACCTGTCCACACGCGCTGACCTTTTTTCCCCATAATGATGGCTGTACCGGTGTCCTGGCAGGTTGGCAGCACACCTTTGGCCGCGATTTCTGAATTGCGCAGGAACTGGAGTGCCACATACTTGTCGTTATCGCTGGCTTCAGGATCGTCAAGAATAGAGGCCACCTGCTGCTGGTGGGCCGGGCGCAACATAAAGGAAGCATCATGAAAAGCCTGTTGCGCGAGTAAGGTTAACGCCTGAGGTTCTACTTTCAGCACCTCCTGCCCGTCAAATTCAGCAACGGAAACATAGTCAGGGGTGAGCAGGTAGTATTCGGTATCCTCGTGGGTAAGAGGGAAGGGGTTCTGATAATAAAAAGGTTTGTTCGACATGGTATCTCACTTAATGACGTGCTGGCTCCTTTTGAGACAGGCTGACAGGAGCAACATCACAGGCGAATTCGTTGTTTATTATGCTTGCCAGCCGTAAGCGCAGGCTGGCAAGTAATGGCATGTTATCGTATGACGCGCTGGATTGCACAGGGCGCGGTCAGAACATCCACACCATCCAGGGATAAGCAATCAGCATCATTGCAATCAGGAAGATAGCGCCGAAGATAGTTCCCAGTCGCCAGTAATCCTTAGTGGGTAAGTAGCCGCTGCCGTAATAAATAGGGCTTGGACCTGTACCGTAAGGTGTGATGATGCCCATCACGCCCAGAGAGGTACACAGCATCAGACAGAACACGGGCATATTGATGCCAGGAATCGAGGCGGCAATCGTCAACATGGCAGGCAGTAACGCCGTTGTGTGCGCGGTGGTACTGGCGAACAGGTAATGCAGCAGGAAAAAGGCAATTAACAACACGACCGCCGAGATCTGTGGATCATAGCCTTGCAGTAATATTCCTCCTTCTTTACCCAGCCAGGCGATAAAGCCCACTCTGGCCAGACCGTCAGCCAGGGCTACCAGCGTGGCAAACCAGGCAAAAGTATTCCAGGCCGCTTTGTTGCTGGTGATATCATTCCAGTTAAGCACACCAGTCCACAGCATCAGGATGATGACTAACAGTGCCGCCATGGCCGGTTCGATCCAGGCAGTAGCAAAAATCCACATCAACAGCGCACAGACCACAAACACCAGTAACAGGATTTCATTGCGGGTCAGTTTACCCAGTTTTTCAAGCTCTGCCATCGCCCAGCGTGGCACCTCATCATTCACTTTGACTTCAGGTGGATAGAACCAGTAAGCCAGCAGCGGCATGGTCAGAATCAGCAGCAGACCTAAAGGAATAAAGGCAAGAAACCACATTCCCCAGGAAATATCGAAGCCAATGACGCTTTTGACTAAAGCAAGAGCTAACAGATTCGGCGCCAGTGCAGACAGGAACATGGAGCTGGTAATACAGGCCGCCGTGATGGCAACCCACATTAAGTAGGATCCGATTTTGCGTGCGCTGGGATCGTTGGGTTTAGAGCCATACAGCGGTGGCAGGTTGGCGATAATCGGGTAGATGGTACCGCCACTGCGCGCGGTGTTAGACGGAGTAAAGGGTGCTAACAGCAGGTCAGCAAAAGTGATGGCATAACCTAATGTTAAGCTGCGGCGGCCCAGATATTTCACCAGAATCAGGGCCAGACGACGACCAAACTGCGTTTTATCGTAGCCAGCAGCAAACATGAATGCGCCAAAGATCAGCCACACGGTTGAATTACCAAAGCCGCTGACGGCCCATTTAAAGGACTCCGTTGCCAGTTTAAATGTCGGATTGGCCAGTTCTGTCGGACTAAACAGCAAAAACTGACTGAAGAGGGCGATGACTACGACGCCTGTCAGACCAATTACGGCACCGGGCAGCGGCTCAAAAATCAAGCCTACAATCACCCCAACAAAGATGGCGAAGAAATGCCATGCATAAGGTTCAAGACCGGACGGTACGGGGACGAGTAATAAAAGCATTGCGACGATGACAGGCAGGGCTAGCATCAGTGCTTTATTTTTTTTGCCCGCAGCTGCAGGGGCTGCTTTAGGGGGCTCTTTCATGTTTGAGAGTGTTTTCATAGTGTTTTTCTACGAGTTAAGGATAATACGATTAACGCCCCGGCGAATTCTTCAAGGCATTTTATTTATTCTACATTATAAGAATAACCCGTGGTGTTTTATATTCTTTTAACGTTTCTACTCGTGCGATGCAGAAAATTTAAGAAACCATGTGAATATGATGCGACTTCTGGAAAATAAAATTTTGATCTGGATCAAAAAAGTTAAATTGTATTTTTTATGTTTTAACAAATTAAACAATAATCAATGAGGAACAGGTGAGTAAGATAGCATTGAATACTTTTTGCAACCACATCAGGAAGAAAAAACACAGAACGTTAATTTTAAATTATTGTTTTTAGTGGGTTTATTTTACTGCTGTTTCACTATTGCTTTTTGGTAACTATTGATTAACAATAACCATACATCACGAAATCACTCCAATCAAACAAAAAGTCTAAAGATATTTAAAAGTTAAATAATTAAAATTATATCTTATGAAACTAAATTAACTGATATATTAGAAGCATGACATCGGACCACTTAAATTAAATTAAAAACGTCCAGAAAGAATTCCCGGTTTTTGATATTTTGGAGTTAATCGCAATGAATACACTCACCCCAATTCTTAATCCCCTCACTTTGCCGCGTGGTGCAGTTTTAAAAAATCGTCTGATCATGGCACCAATGACAACCTGTACCGGATTTTATGATGGTACGGTGACCAGCGAGTTGGTTGAATATTACCGTGCACGTGCGGGCAGTATCGGAACAGTGATTGTTGAGTGCTGCTTTATCGATCCAAAAGGTCCGGCTTTTCCGGGTGCGATCGCCATCGACAGCGACAACAAAATACCCGGCTTAAAACGCATCGCTGACGCCATCAAGGAAAAAGGATCCACCGCGATTCTTCAAATCTATCACGGCGGACGCATGGTTGAGCCTGAACTGATTGGCGGTAAAACCCCTGTCGCGCCCAGCGCAATTGCGGCACCCCGTGAAGGGGCAACGACGCCCCGCGCCTTAACGGCAGAAGAAGTGGATACCATGATCACCAAATTTGGTGATGCCGTTAACCGCGCCATCAAAGCGGGTTTCGATGGCGTAGAAATCCATGGCGCTAACACCTATCTTATTCAGCAATTCTACTCACCTAACTCAAATCAGCGTGAAGACAAATGGGGCGGCAGTCGTGATAACCGCGCCCGCTTCCCGCTGGAAGTGCTGGATATCACGCATAAGATGGCCGAGCGCTTTGCGCATAACTCGTTCATCATCGGTTATCGTTTTTCGCCTGAAGAACTCGAAGTGCCCGGCATCCGCTTTGACGACACAATGTACTTACTGGAGAAACTTGCAGCACGGGGCCTGGATTATGTGCACTTCTCTGTCGGGCAGTTGATGCGCCCATCCATCGTGGATACCACCGATCCTACACCGCTTATTGAGAAGTTTATTGCCATGCGGTCAGAAACCCTGGCGAAGGTCCCGGTAATAGGTGTCGGCGGCGTGGTTAACAAAGAGGATGCAGAAAAGGCACTGGAAAAAGGCTATGACCTGGTCGCCGTCGGTAAAGCCTGCATCGCTTATCCAGACTGGACTGACCGCATCATCAATAACGAGCACCTTGAACTCTATATCGACAGCAACAAACGTGAAGCTTTACTCATCCCCGAGCCTCTGTGGCGTTTCTCACTGGTTGACGCCATGATTCGTGACATGAGCGAAACCGGTCGTAAATACAAAGCGGGCGTTTATCAGGAGAAAGTTGAGGCTGAAGCACTGAAGCTGAAAATCAACGTTACGCTGGATACCGATCGTATTACCGATATTTCCCTGGTTCCTGATGACACGCTGGATGTGGACTTCACCACCACGTTTGAAAGTCTGCGTAATCGTATTCTGGTGGCAAACAGCCCACATGTTGACGCGATTACCGGTGCGACGACACAGAGTGAAGCGCTGAAAAAAGCGGTCTCACGCGCAATGACCACATCGAACAAAGCACACGTCATTGAAGAGGGCGGCAATCCCAACGCGCCACAGCAGTATGACGTTGTGGTTGTTGGCAGTGGTGGTGCAGGGCTGGCCGCCGCCATTCAGGCCCACGATGAAGGCGCTAAAGTGGTGGTCATTGAGAAGATGCCGACCATTGGCGGCAACACCATTAAAGCCTCTGTCGGGATGAACGCCGCAGAAACGCGTTTTCAGAAGCTGAAAGGGATTCAGGACAGCAAGGAGCTGTTTTATGAAGAAACCCTCAAAGGCGGTAAATTTAAAAATAATCCCGCGCTGTTGCGTGAGTTTGTTGACTTAGCGCCGGAAGCCATCGACTGGCTGGCAGATCACGGTATTGAGCTTAACGATATCACTATCACAGGCGGTATGAGTATCGACCGTACGCATCGCCCTGCAGACCGCTCCGCTGTCGGCGGCTTCCTGATTAGTGGTCTGGTGAAAAATATCAACAGCCGTAATATCGACGTGCTGCTTGAAACCGCAGTTGAAGAGATCCTGTTTGAAAATGGCGCGGTCAGCGGCGTGAAGGTGGTGGATGAATACAATGACAGCCGTATTCTGAACGCAAAAAGCGTGATTGTGGCGACAGGCGGTTTCAGTGCTAACCGGGAAATGGTGGTGAAATATCGCCCGGAACTGGATGGTTTTGTCACCACCAACCATAAAGGCGCTACCGGTGCAGGCATCGCAATGCTGCAAAAAATTGGGGCGGATACAGTCGATATGGGCGAGATTCAGATTCACCCGACCGTCGAGCAGACGACATCTTACCTGGTCTCAGAATCAATTCGCGGTGGCGGGGCGATCCTGGTCAGCCAGGCAGGCCAGCGCTTCTACAACGAAATGGAAACTCGCGATAAAGTTTCGGCACAGATTATTGCGCTGCCAGAAAAAAGTGCCTGGATTATCTTTGACGAGCAGGTCCGTATGAACAACAAGGCCGCTGATGAATATATTGCGAAAGGCTTTGTGATCAGCGCCCCGAGCGTAGCGGAGCTGGCGGTTAAGCTGAATATGGAACACCGTACGCTGGAAGAGACACTGCAACGCTACAACGGTTTTGTGATTAAACAGAAAGACGAGGATTTTGGCCGTCAAACCGCGCTGCGTCATCCGTTAAGCGAAGGGCCTTTCTATGCCATTCGCATCGCGCCCGGCGTCCATCACACAATGGGCGGCGTGACTATCAACACGGCGACTGCAGTACTGGACACCAATAAGCAGGTTATTAACGGTGCCTGGGCTTGTGGTGAGGTCGTCGGTGGTATCCACGGCGCAAACCGTATCGGTGGAAACGCGGTTGCCGATATCATCATCTTTGGTATCCTTGCTGGCGCAAACGCAGCGGCTTTTGCCAAACGCTAAGCCGTAATATCCGGCATCCGTATAACATCGGATGCCGGTTCTTCTTTCTCCCCGAGTCCTGTCGCTTATGCAAACTGATTCGCACGTGTACGCCTATTCCGCCGTCCTGATGGGCTCGCCCATTCTGCTTAAGCTGTATGAGCATAATGAGGCGCTGGCAGGTCAGGTTTTTCGCTTGATCAAACAGTATGAGAATGTGCTTACCGTCAATCGCGAGCACTCCGAAGTGATGGCGATTAATCATGCGGCCGGTCAACATCCCGTCAGCGTCAGCCAGCCCGTGTTTAGGTTAATTGAGCGTGCACTTGCGGTCAGCCTGCTGCCTGAAAGTAGTTTTAATCTGGCCATCGGACCGCTGGTCAAATGCTGGAAGATCGGCTTTCAGGGGAAAAGCGTGCCGGCGCGGGCAGAGATACAGGCAAAACTCGCCTTAACCCATCCTGAGTATATTGAACTTGATGCGACGAACCGTTCGGTCTTTCTGAAGCAAGCGGGCATGGAGATTGATCTGGGTGCGATTGCCAAGGGCTATATTGCCGATCGGGTGCAGGCATTTTTACATGAGCAGGGTGTGGACAGCGCGCTCATCAATCTTGGCGGCAATGTGCAAACGCTCGGCGCGCCGCCTGATGCACCGCAGGAAGGCTGGGCAATTGGTTTAAAAAAACCCTTTGCCGCTTCGGACGCGCTGCTTGGGGTGATTAACGTAACGAATAAATCCGTAGTGACTTCCGGGATTTACGAACGTTACTTTGAACAGGAAGGGGTCTGCTACCACCATATCCTGGACAGGCATACCGGCTATCCGCTGGATAACGCGCTACTCAGCGTAACCATTGTGTCAGATCACTCAATTGATGGGGATATTTTTACCACGCTGATCTATGGCATGGGCATTGAAAAGGGGAGCGACTATCTGAAAGCCTATCCCGGCATAGAGGCTATCTTCGTGACGCGCGACAAACGCATCATCTGCTCGTCACAACGTCACTTTGATTTTACATTGCTGGATCACAGCTTCCGCTACATCACTGGCAGTACTGACGTAAAAGTGCGTGATACTCAGGCTGGAGACGGTAACGATAAACCGGACGACCTGTCACACCGTAATGAATGCTCGTAAATAAAATATTGCTTTGTGCCAGCCAAATCAGGTATTTGCGGCAAGATACACGAGAAATATTGACCTCCGTTGCCAGCTCATCGGTGGAAAATTCCGTTCCGGGATGCGCATCAATCCACAGGCAAAGCGTACGCAGTGTTTGCGGTGTCAGTCCTTTAGGCAGACGTTTTGTCTCGTTGGCGTTCGCCGGGTTGCCGTGCAGCAACTGGTCGACATCAGATTGTTGATAAAACTGATGATTATCCATGAGCCGTTTTTTTTGTCGCCAGCCGGTCAATGCTTCTTCAAAGCGCGAAAACTGAAACGGTTTAATCAGGTAATCCACAACACCATAATTCAGCGAGGTTTTGATGGTTGCCGCATCCGCTGCTGACGAGATGATAATCACGTCAATCGGACGACCGGCGCTGCGCAGCTCCGGCAGCAAATCCAGTCCGTTTTCCTGCTGCATATAGATATCCAGCAAAATAAGATCAACGGCCGGATCGGTCTGCAACAGGCGTTCTTTGGCTTGCAGTAACGTGGACGCAGTGCCACAACAGGTAAAACCGTCTATCTGACCGATGTAGCATCGGTTCAGCTCGGCCACCATGGCATCATCGTCTACAACTAACACATTGATCATTCGTTAATATTTCCTCTTTCCCACGGAAGCTGTACTAAAAACTGCGTGTACACGCCTGGCTCGGATTCGACGCTGACGTTACCGCCCAGACTTTCCGTTTGTTGCTTGAGTAAAAACAGTCCAACGCCACGATCTTCACCTTTGGTGGAAACGCCACGTTCGAAAATGGTTGCCAGCTGATCGGCAGGAATGCCGGGACCATCGTCGCTGACCTCACATGACAACCAGCCGTTTTGGTAGTGCAGCATGACGTGAATTTCACCGTCCATATCCGGGTCAAGCGCCTCAAGGGCGTTTTCAATCAGGTTACCCAGCACCGTTATTAATGCGGCAATTTGCTGTTCACTGCCGCTGTCTGGCAGGTAGCTGGCTTCGCTCAGAATTAGCTGATGGCCTTCATCCGTCACACGATTAATTTTGCTTAACAGGAAACCCGCAATGACCGGTGATTTAATCTTCTGCAACAGCGAACCGATTTCGGTCTGGTAGTTATTGGCCGTTTTAAGGATGTACTCTTCCATCTGCGCATAGTTTTTCATGTGCAGCAGCCCAAGAATCACGTGCAGTTTGTTCATGAATTCATGGGAACGTTCACGCAGCGCATCCACATAGTTTACCATGCCGTCGAGACGCTGCATTAGCTGACTGATCTCTGTCTTGTCCCTGAAGGTGCTCACCGCGCCAATGATACTGCTGCGACTACGCACGGGTACGGTGTTGCTGATCAGTATTTTGCCGCGCACGTTAAGTTCTTCATCATATGCGGCTTTGCCTTCATGCAACGCATCACGCAGATGGGTCAGCATTTGCGCATTTTCCGGTACGCGATCGCCACTCAGAAAGGCTTCACGCGTCGTCTCTTTCAATAATTGTGACGCTGCCTGATTGATCAGGCTGACGCGGGACTGATCGTCGACGGCAATGACGCCTTCCTTAATCGAATCCAGGATAGCCTGACGCTCTTCAAACAAACTGGAGATTTCGTACGGCTCTAACCCCAGCAAAATATGCTTCAGGCGTTTTACTAAAATGAAAATGCCCAGCATGCCGACCAACGCGCCTAATAATACCGTCCAGAAGATATTCCAGCGGCTTTTTGTGACTTGTGCGGCAACGTCATTCACTGAGATGCCAATAGCCACAACGCCGATTTGCTGGTGTCTGGCATTAAACACAGGTGTAAACACTCGGAGTGCTTCGACCAGAACGCCATGATTAACCGCAACGTTCTCATGACCCTGTAAAGCAGGGTTAATATCCTCACCGACAAAATGTTGGTTAACCGCATCAGGATTCGGATGCGAAAACCGAATACCGCGCATATCTGTTACCACGACAAACAGCAAATCATTACGTTTACGCGTTGCCTGGGCGATAGGCTGAATGATCTTGCTGCCATCAGGCTGGGTCAGCGCCTGCTGGATTTCCGGGCTGTCAGCCAGCGTTCGCGCCACGGCCAGGGCCTTATCTTTCACATGCGCACGTGTGAAGTTATCAATCTGCACATAGTAAAGCAGATGTACGCTTAACAAGACGGTCATCAACACAGCAGCCATCATCAGAGACGAGAGCGTGCTGAGTTTCATGGGGCGTTTTTTAGACGAACGGTGGGGCCGGGAGTCATTCATAGTGAGTATCAGCAATAGTAAGGTTCGCGATGCAACATACGCGAAGTCGTACCACCAGTACAGTTTCATGGCCAGCGATCATCAATTTAAAAAAACTCACCACACAGGCAGGACTGATTCAGGTCAATGCTGCTCCCCAAAAGTAAAACTATCGTGCGTCATTGCGCGTGTTTTCCGTGCTTATCCCCCAGAGGCATCTTATTGCCACAATGAAATGTCAGCTTGTTATTCTGGAGTCAGGGTTGATGAAGAAGAAGAACGGCACGCCAATGCCTCACGATGCAACGTTTCGACAATTTCTCTCGCAGCCCGAGATTGCACGTGACTTTATGGAATTGCATCTTCCCGCCGAATTACGCGCTATTTGTGATCTGAATACATTGAAACTGGAATCCGGCTCTTTTGTGGAAGACGACCTTCGCCAGTATTTCAGTGATGTTCTCTACAGTCTGAAAACGACACGAGACGAGGAGGGCTATATCCATGTACTGATCGAACATCAGTCCTCCCCGGATAAACTGATGGCTTTCAGATTACTGCGGTACGCGGTGGCGGCCATGCAACGTCACCTTGAAGCCGGCCACAAAAGTCTGCCGCTGGTGATTCCTGTCCTCTTCTATACCGGGAAACGTAGCCCCTATCCCTACTCGACCCGTTGGCTCGATGCATTCAGCGATCCCGTACTGGCAGCCCGACTCTATGCCGAACCCTTCCCGCTGGTGGATGTCACCGTGATTCCTGATGAAGAAATTGCGGGTCATCGCAGTATGGCCGCGCTGACACTGCTCCAGAAGCATATCCATCAGCGTGATTTTGCGGAGCTGATGGATACGCTTGTCCCGGTATTGCTGGCAGGCTATCTTTCTTCATCACAAGTCATATCATTGATACACTACATTGTGCAGACAGGGGAAACTTCGGATGCCGAAGCCCTGGTCAGAGAACTGGCACAACGTGTGCCGCAACATGGAGACGAACTAATGACCATCGCGCAGCAGCTCGAACAAAAAGGCATCGAAAAGGGCATTCAGCTGGGACATGAAGCGGGGCGTTCTGAAGGGGAACGTGAAGCCACGCTGAAAATTGCCCGTACTATGTTGCAAAACGGCCTGGATAACGAGACGGTAATGAAAATGACGGGTCTTAATGCGGATGATCTGGCGCAGATCCGTCACTGAGGATCCCCTTGACCGGTCAGTGATAAAGAGCCGCTTTTATCACCGTTGAGAGACTCACTATCCGTAATATCTTATCTGGAACGGCGCGCTTTCCTCTTTGTGTTTTAGCCTTCCTGCGAGTAAAAGCTGTCGCATCATTTCTCATCACCGCGCGCTGAAAATATTTGCCTTAGGGCATTGTATATTGCAAAACGCCCCTTTATTGTGTGGTTAAAATATATCGATAATGAAGTTAACCTTTTGTAACTAAATTAATCGAAATAAAGAAGCTTTTAATTTTTTAACTATTTTCACATTAACTACGCAATAACAATATTTTAAACTTTCGGGACTTTTTTTAACTACTTCTCCACGTTAATTGTAGATTCCGAATGATTAAATCAACTAAATTCGTACCTGCACTTTCGCTTGCAGCGTTACTCGTTTCTTCAGTCACCCATGCTGAAAATTCACCAGAAAAAACAGACGTTCTGCTGATCGGCGGCGGTATCATGAGTGCTTCTCTGGGCACCCTGCTGGAAGAGCTACAACCGGGCTGGAAACAGATCATGGTTGAGAAGCTTGATGGTGTGGCACTTGAATCCTCGAATGGCTGGAATAATGCCGGTACCGGCCACTCCGCCAATATGGAACTGAACTACACGCCTGAGCGTGCTGATGGTTCTATTGACGTGACCAAAGCGCTGGAAATTAACGAAGCCTTCATGATCTCCCGCCAGTTCTGGAGTTCTCAGGTGAAAGACGGCGTGTTAAATAACCCGCGTTCATTTATCAACTCTACGCCGCATATGAGTTTTGTATGGGGCGATAATGTGGATTATCTGACTAAGCGCTACGCGGCGTTGCAGAAAACCGTCCTGTTCCAGGGTATGCAGTTCTCCACCGATCACAAACAGATTGCGCAGTGGGCACCTCTGGTGATGGAAGGTCGCGACCCTCAACAAAAAGTGGCGGCAACTTGGACGCCTGTCGGGACCGACGTTAACTACGGTGAAATTACCCGTCAGTTGATTGGTAGCCTGAAGAAACATGATAATTTCCGTCTGGAAACGTCTTCTGAAGTCACTGACTTCAAACGTAACAGCGATAACTCCTGGCACGTGACCATCAAAGATGCCAAAAATGGCGGCGAACGCACGGTAGACGCAAAATATGTGTTCATCGGCGCGGGCGGCGGTGCGCTGAAGTTACTGCAAAAAACCGGCATTCCCGAAGCGGATAATTATGCAGGTTTCCCGGTTGGCGGCTCATTCCTGGTCACCAAAAACCCGCAGATTGCTGAGCGTCATTTAGCCAAAGTTTACGGTCAGGCTTCTGTGGGTGCGCCACCGATGTCCGTTCCACATCTTGATACACGCTACTTCGATGGCAAACGTGTCGTGTTGTTTGGACCTTTCGCCACGTTCTCAACCAAGTTCCTGAAAAACGGTTCGCTGTTTGACTTGCTGAGCTCGACGACGACTCACAACTTTATGCCAATGACCCATGTGGGCCTGGATAACTTCGATCTGGTGAAATACCTGATTGGTCAGGTCATGTTGAGCGATGATGACCGCTTTGCTGCGCTGAGAGAATACTATCCTGATGCGAAGAAAGAAGACTGGACGCTGATCCAGGCCGGTCAACGTGTACAGATCATCAAGAAAGATGCAGAGAAAGGTGGCGTGCTGAAACTCGGTACAGAAATCGTGACCGATCAGCAGAAAACCGTTGCTGCACTGCTGGGCGCATCGCCAGGCGCATCAACCGCTGCACCTATTGCGATTAACGTTATGCAGAAACTGTTCCCGGAGCAATTCAAGTCTGCGGAATGGCAGGAAAAAATCCGTAAAATTGTTCCTGCTTACGGTCAGAAACTGAACGACAATCCTGCACTGACCCAGCAGGTGTGGGACGAAACGGCTGCAACGCTGCAGCTGACGAAGCCACCGGTTATTAACATGGGCACTAAGCCTGCTGAAGCTCCCGCGGCGAAAAGTGATAAAACACCTGAACCAGCGAAGCACGATATGGCGCTGTAATGCCATAATATGAAAAAGCCCGCGTCATCACTGACGCGGGCTTTTTTACGTCTGAAGCGTGCGCGCAATCTTCATCAGGTTTTATCACGGCGCCAACTGGACCACGGATCTTCATCGGATGACGGTGTGGAATCCGGTTGCGCGTCATCCCGTGAAGCCAGGTACAGGGCTTCCACTTCAGCGCGCGCCCAGGGCGTCCGGCGAAGAAACTTCAGGCTGGACTTCACACTGGGATCGTTTTTAAAACAGTTGATATTGATACGCTTGCTCAGTTCAGCCCAGCCATATCGTGCCACCAGGCTGTTGACCTGCATTTCAAGTGTAATACCGTGCAGGGGATCGTTAGAGACGTGAGCGGTCATAGTCTTTCCGGTAAATGCTGTAAAAGTCTTATCCTGCAGCACGATGCTGCGTGGCGCAAGTCAGTTCAGTCAGGGGCGCTGTGGGGCGACATTGTCCACCGGCACGATAAGCCTTGCGGACAGTCTTCACAAATAAATAAGGCCGGTAAAAATTACCGGCCTGAGTCAGGCAGAATAAGAAAGGCTTACAGCAATGACTGTGCTGTTTTCTCCAGGAGTGCCAGCAGGACAGTAATGTCCTCCAGGGTCACCGTTGGGTTCAACAACGTCATTTTCAGGCAGGTCATACCGTTATGCTCGGTCACGCCGACATTGGCCCGGCCGGATTCCAGCAATGCATCGCCGATGCGCTGGTTGAACAGCGCAATGTCAGCATCGCTCCAGCCCGCGGACTGATGTGGGCGATAACGGAACAGGACGCTCGCCAGCTGAGGTTTCATTACCAGCTCCAGCGCATCCTGCTGTTCAATAAACTGCGCAACCTGCTGTGCCAGCGTGACGCCGTGATCGATAATTTCGGCATACTGTTTCTGGCCCAGCGCTTCCAGTCCCATCCACAGCTTCAGCGCATCGAAACGGCGCGTGGTTTGCAGAGATTTTGATACCAGGTTTGGTACGCCCTGTGCCTCATCAAATTCAGAGTTCAGGTAAGCGGCCTGATAGCGCATCAGCTCATAGTGACGGGCTTCTTTTAACAGGAAAGCGCCACAGCTGATTGTCTGGAAGAATTGTTTATGGAAATCCAGCGTAACGGAATCCACCAGATCCAGACCATCCAGGTAATGACGATATTTCTCGGACAGCAGCAGCGCGCCGCCCCAGGCCGCATCAACGTGAACCCAGATGTGCTGCTCAGCCGCCAGCCTGACGATCTCACGTAACGGATCGATAGCACCCGCATCCGTTGTGCCCGCCGTCGCGACAATCGCCAGCACCTGCTCGTTGTTGGCTTTGGCCTGTGCCAGTTTCTGAGCCAGGTCCGTCATATCCATGCGCGCAAACTCGTCGCATTTCACCAACGTGACCGACTGGTAGCCTAAGCCGAGCAGGGCCATATTTTTCTGCACTGAGAAGTGCGCGTTTTCCGAACAGAAAACTTTGATTTTTTTCAGATCGCCAGTCAGGCCGTCCTGCTGCACGGAATGACCCTGACGGGCAAAGAAGGCATCGCGTGCCAGCATCAGCCCCATCAGATTGCTCTGCGTGCCGCCACTGGTAAAGACGCCTGCATCACCCGCCTGATAACCAACCTGCTCGCGCAACCACTCGATCAGCTTCATTTCGATAAGCGTGGCAGAAGGTGCCTGATCCCACGAGTCCATACTCTGGTTCGTGGCGTTGATCAGTACTTCAGCGGCCTGGCTGATAACCAGACTTGGGCAATGTAAATGCGCAACACACTGTGGATGATGAACAGACAGGCTGTCTTTCAGGAAATACTCAATCGCGCGCTCAATGGCGGCCTGGTTACCCAGGCCTTCTGGATTAAAGTCCAGCTTGATGCGTTCGCGGAGTTCTGCAACCGTTTTGCCCTGATACATTTCAGGCTGTTCCAGCCACTTAACAACGGCCGCGCTGCTTTGAGCGATAGCCTGCTGATAAGCCTCTGTGCTTTGCACCGAGGACGCCAGAATAGGATTTGACCGTGACATCGAACTTACTCCACTTAAACTGCTTCGACGCCTGCGGCAAGCAGGGCGTTTTCAAACTTATCCAGGAAAACCTGAAGCTCATCATGGTTGATCAGCAGAGAAGGCAGCAGACGTAATACGCTGCCGTGGCGGCCGCCACGCTCCAGAATCAGACCATTTTCGAAGCATTTTTTCTGCACCAGCGCAGACAGATCGCCATCAGCCGGGTAGCAGCCCATGTGATCCTGTGCTTCGTTTGGTTTGACCATTTCGATACCGATCATCAAACCCAGACCACGGACGTTGCCAATCGCCGGATAACGTTTTTGCAGCTCGGCCAGTTTGCCTTTCAGCCACTCACCTTTTTCTGCCACGCTGTCAGCGATGTTGTTTTCTTTCAGCAATTTCAACGTTGTCAGACCGGTTGCCATGGCCAGTTGGTTGCCACGGAATGTACCGGTATGGTGGCCAGGCGACCAGGCATCAAATTGCTTTTTAATACCCAGTACGGCTAATGGCAAACCGCCACCGACGGCTTTTGACATAACGATAATGTCGGGTTCAATGCCGGCGTGTTCAAAGGCAAAGAATTTACCGGTACGGGCAAATCCGGCCTGAACCTCATCCAGGATCAGCAGAATGCCGTGCTCCTTGGTGACTTTACGGATACGTTGCAGCCACTCTGCTGGCGCAGGATTGACGCCGCCTTCACCCTGAACGGCTTCCAGGATGACCGCAGCCGGTTTACGTACGCCACTTTCAACGTCGTTGATCAGGTTTTCGAAGTAGTAGGTCAGCGCTTTAACACCGGCTTCGCCGCCAATGCCCAGCGGGCAACGGTAAAGGTGCGGATAAGGCATGAACTGCACTTCCGGCATCATGCCGTCCACGGCTTCTTTCGGTGACAGATTACCTGTCACTGAAAGCGCACCGTGGGTCATGCCATGATAACCGCCGGAGAAGCTGATCACGCCTGAACGGCCCGTGTGTTTTTTCGCCAGTTTCAGCGCGGCTTCAACTGCGTCCGCACCAGAAGGACCAGTGAACTGCAGGCAGTACTCTTTGCCCTGACCCGGTAACAGAGAGAGCAAATATTCTGAGAACGCGTCTTTTAATGGCGTGGTCAGATCGAGAGTATGTAACGGCAAGCCGCTGGTAATGACATTTTGGATGCTTTGCAGTACGTCAGGATGATTATGACCCAACGCAAGCGTTCCGGCACCGGCAAGACAGTCAAGATACTGTTTGTTCTCAACGTCTGTGATCCAGACGCCATTAGCTTTTGCGATCGCTAACGGCAATTTACGCGGATAACTTCGAACATTTGATTCAAACTCGGCCTGGCGGGCCAGATAAGACTCATTGTTACCGTTTAATGTATTCGCATTCAAACTATCAATACGGACTTTATCCGTCATCATATCTCTCCTACAACCGGGCGTGGCATCACGCTGCAGTTGGATAAGTGAATAAAATTTAGAACTCATGTTAAAAACGCGGCCAATATATTGTTTTTTAACACAGGACTCAATGATTAATTTTATGTCTTTTTATTAATTCATTTGTTATATAAAACAGTTGCTTACCGTTAATTTCGTCACTAAGTAAGCAACTTTTCTTAAAACAGATAATCAATAAAGTGCCAAAAAACACGCGCTTATCGGATCACGCATGCGTTTTACTAAGTAAAAATAAAGTGTGTTAGCAACCGTTTCGGTGCGGATAAGCGATAAAATTTGAGATTAATCAACCATCAAAATGTAAAACGTGCGCCATAGAGATGAAACAATATAAGGATAAGAGTAAATATAATTATAACTTCTGTTTAACATTCCTTTAATGTCGGTGGGCGTCAACCCCACGCTGTTGTTGCGGATACGGTTAACGCAGCAGTTTTACAAAGTGATGAATATCAGACATCACCTGCTCGACTCTCTCTGGCGAAGACTTAATACTGAGCAGATCGGCATAGCCATTCAGCATGGCGTTGAGCTGGCGTGCGCTGCGCGCAACATCCTCAATCCGAAAGTATCCCTGTGCGACGCCAGCCTCAAGAATGCGACAGAGCAGGGCATCCCAGCCGGCCGTAATTTTATCGGCCAGTCCGGCATAATCATCGTGATGGCCAGCCATCTGCCACACTGAAGCATAAAGTTGCCAGCCGGAATCCGCCGCATCAGGAATATGTCCTTCGATTAAACAGTATAGTTGCTGCTCAGGATCCAGCGCGGCCAGTTCACGGGCGAAGTCGTCGAGTTCGCCCTGCATAAAGCGCTCCAGCGCCGTTAAGGTCAGCGTGTGCCAGTCAGGAAAATAGTGATAGATATGACTGCGTGAAATGCCCAGCGTCGCGGTGAGCTCGCGTGTGGTGGCCTTTTCGAGCCCCTTTTCAAGAAAAAGCGCGACGGCGCCCGCCAGAATTTTTTCTTTCAGTGTTTCCCCGGCGGTTTGTGTTGATGCTTGCATCCTGACTCCTGAATTAACTTTGAGCAATCACGCAATTATGATGCGCTGGTACTTGAGCGACCGCTCAGTTTTAACAGTTTACGAAAAGAAAATCATGTGTTCTTCCAGAGCGACACTACCGAATACCGCGCCACATACCGCCATCGCAACCCTGAAAACGCTGGGGCGACGTCACAGTAAAAAGTTGACTCTCACCCTGTTGCGGGTCATGGCGGAAAATGTCTCCTGTTTGCTTTACCCGCTGTTAGCCGGGTTCGCGATTAGTGCCATTATCACCGGACATGCGCTCCAGGCCATGCTTCATGCGGTAATGGCCTTTACAATGTGGGAAACGGTGCGGCAAGGCGTAGCGTGGAAACCCGAATTTTTGCACGGATCTATGTAGAGTTGGCGGTGCCGGTGGTCGTGGCGCAACGCGAAGCGTAATGCCTCAGCGATTGCTATCCGTGTGACGCTGTCACGTGAGTTTGTCGACTTTTTTGAGCTGCATTTGCCTGTCTTGATAACATCCGTCGTCCCATCAGCGGTGCCGCCATCGTGTTGCTGGCAATTGCGTTCTGGACGGGCGTCGGTTGCCCGATCATTTTGCTGAGCCTGGCATGTTTCCTGCCGGGATTCTCACACAAAAATAAAGCCTTGTCTGGCCGGCTAAATAACCGACTGGAAAAAGAGATCAGCTTGCCGCCGGCACAACACGCAGGACAGCCTGACGTAACAGGTTCACACACCTCACCCGTCTCAACAGTCAGTACCGCTTCGTATCAAATTTGTTTACTATCCATTTAATATATTCATAACCCAAATAACCATCTGGTTTAACGACTGCCAACAGGATAACGCTGTCCAGGCGCTGGTGAAGGATCACACAGCATCATGCTGGGTTTACCACTGACAGGAAAAAGATTTCTTGCATGCCTAACGTAAAGGACAATGGCTGGCTTGTCGATAGAGTTAATCAGAGCAGGTCGTCGCAGTCATCACTTCGTCAAGTTTAGCGATGACGTAAGGCAAAGCATCCAGGACGCGATGCATTCTGGCAACACACTATTCGTATGCCAAAGAAGGATTTGCTGCCAGAGAAAGGCAGCTTTTTGACTGGATAATATGATGAATCACTATTCACGCCGACGCGTGCTGAAGATGGTTGGGCTTGTCGCTGTGGCCAGTGCGACCGGCCATCTGTTCCCTTTGGCGCCTCTCAACGCCGCGCAACCGAACATGCAGGCAGATGCCCTTGATGTGTTTATGCTGGTTTCACAGCAACTGACACAACAGAACGAGCTCAATGACACGGTAGGCAGTGCGCTGTTTGATGCGTTCAGTCAGACGCAGAAAAACTTCAGCGCGGCACTTTTTCATCTCAGCAACCTGTTAACGCATCAGCCCGACCTGTTACAACAGGCACGCCTGCAGTTTGCTGAAACTGAGGCGGCAAGCGCCAGGCTGGCCGGGGCGATTCTGAGCAGCTGGTATACCGGCATTGTCGGCAAAGGCAAAAATGCGCGCTATATCACCTATATCAACACGCTTGCGAATCGGGTCGTTAACGACAAACTGGTTCCACCGAGCTTCTCCTATGGCGTTTGTGGCAGTTGGGCGAGCCAACCGTGACCCTTTTCAAGAGTAATGTTATCCATGAAGAAGAATAATTCGGCTGATGTGGTCGTTATCGGCGCAGGCGTGAATGGCGCGTTGCTGGCGACGCGTCTGGCGAAAGCCGGGAAGTCCGTTATCCTGCTTGAATCCGGACCTAAGATCAGCCGTGGAGAACTGGTGGAGCGCTTCCGCAGTTCTGCCTTTAAGTCTGACTTTATGTCACCGTACCCCTTTTCACCGATGGCACCCCAACCGCGCTATACCCCAGAACCCAATGATTACCTGCAGCAACTGGGGCCTCAGGCATTTAATGCGCAATATATTCGTATTTTTGGCGGCACCAGCTGGCACTGGGCGGCTCAGTTGTGGCGCTTTGTCCCGAATGATTTTCAGCAACATTCGCTGTATGGCGTGGGAAAAGACTGGCCGATTAGCTATCAGGATCTGGAACCTTATTACTATGAAGCCGAAGTCATCGCTGGCGTCGGCGGATCGCCGGACAACGGCTCGCCTCGCAGTAAGCCGTTTCCGATGGAACGGGTGCCGGCCTCCTGGTTGCAGCAACGTGTCACGGCCCGACTCGCGCCAGACTTCACCGTACTGGATGACAGTACCGGCCGCAACAGCCGAAGTTACGATGGCCGACCGGCCTGCTGTGGAAACAATAACTGCATGCCCGTGTGCCCCATTGACGCGCAGTATCACGGTGGCCTGGCCGCTCAGCAGGCGGAAGACAGCGGCGTACAGGTAATCACTGAAGCTGTCGTTTATCAACTTGAGCACGATGCGCAGGGGCGGATTGTGGCCGCAAACTATTATGACTGGAATAAAACCCGCCATCGCGTGACGGCGCAGACATTTGTTCTGGCGGCCAATGCGATTGAAACGCCTAAGCTGCTGCTGATGTCCACCAGCGAGAGATTCCCACAGGGCATCGGCAATGCCCGGGACACTGTGGGCCGTAACCTCTGCGATCACCCCGCGATTGGCGTCACGTTTGATGTGGATGAAGAAATCTGGCCCGGACGCGGCCCCGTCAGCCCGTGCTCAATCGGGCAGTTCAGGGACGGTGAGTTCCGTCGTGAACACGCGCCATTCCGTCTGGATATTTCCAATGCCTCGCAGGTCGCCGCGGTGACGAAAGAAGTGCTGGAGGAAGGCTATTTTGGCAAAAAACTTCAGGAACAGATTCGCTTCCGTGCGGCACGTCGTCTCAGCATAAAGAATGCCCTGGAACAGCTCCCGGATCCCACCAACCGCGTCACGTTAAGCAGTAACAAAGATGCTCTTGGGCTGCCTACCCCGGCACTGTACTGGAATGTGGACGAGTATGTGCAAAAGGGCACGGCGAAAACCCGTGAATGTTATGACGCGATTGCCGCAAAGCTGGGCGCGACCAATATTCGCCACAGTAAAAGCGGCAAATTTTCTAATCGCCAACATATTACTGGCACGTTGTCGATGGGCCTGGATCCCGCTACCAGCGTCACGGATGCCTGGGGACGGGCGCACGATCATGAAAACCTGTTTATGGTGGGCACTGGCGTGATGCCCACGGTCGGAACCTGTAATGTCACACTGACCGCGATGGCGCTTGCGTTGCGCACGGCTGATAAAATTTTGCAGGAGACGCAGCATGGATAAGTTACTGAGGCGCCTGGTGGTGCCGATTGCCCTTATGCTCAGCCTCATGCAGACCACTGCGCATGCCGAAAGCCAGGGCGATCTTATTAAGCGGGGAGAATACCTTGCCGTAGCCGGGGACTGCGCGGCCTGCCATACAGAAGAGGGCAAAGCACCGTTTACCGGTGGCCATGCGATTGGCAGCCCGTTAGGGATCATCTTCAGTACCAACATTACGCCTTCAAAAACGGCAGGCATTGGTCACTACAGTGAGAAGCAGTTTGCCGATGCCTTACGCAAGGGCATTCGCGCGGATGGCAGCCATCTTTATCCGGCCATGCCGTATACCGCCTATGCCCGGATTAACGACAGCGATATCTCCGCGCTTTATGCCTATTTTATGTACGGTGTAAAAGCAGATGATACACAGCCAGAAAAAACGGCGTTGCCGTTTCCGTTTAATCTCCGCTTCAGCATGGCGGCGTGGAATCTTCTGTTCCTTGACGGCAAGCCTTTTACTCCCGATCCCAGCCAGTCTGCTGAATGGAATCGCGGCGCGTATCTGGTGGAAGGGTTAACCCACTGCAGCACCTGCCATACGCCACGTAATTTCCTGATGGCGGAGGAGTCGGATAAATCGTTACAGGGCGCTTCTCTCGGGACCTGGTATGCGCCAGCGATTACGTCTGCTGCGTTACAAAGTGACGATCAGTGGTCACGCGAGTCGCTGGCAGCCTATCTCGCCAGCGGTCACGCCGATAATGGTGCAACGGCGGCCGGTCCGATGCTGGAAGCCATCGACAAAAGTTTTTCGCGGATGACGCCGGACGATCGGGCCGCTATCGCGACCTACCTGTTGCCTGCTGTCGATCACGAAGACGACAGCACGGATGCCGATGCCGACAGCGAGGAGCCCACTGTCGGTCTGACGCCCGTCACCGGGGACGATACACCTGATATGTTATCGGATATGACGGACGGCGAGCAGATTTACCGTAATAACTGCGCATCCTGCCATAACCTGGAAGGACAGGGACTTAACGGCCTGCCTGCCTTAACCAAACATCCGGTACTGGAGAAATCCAATGCGGATAACGTGGCGATGGTCATACTGGACGGTGTCTGGCCTGCAAAAGGGCAGGGCATGCTCAGTTTTGCCAAGACCTTAAATGACACACAAATTGCCGATGTCACGAACTACGTGATGCAGGACATCGGCAACAGTGCAGTGCGCATCACTCCGGAGCGCGTGAAAGCATTGCGTCAGGGCGGTGAGCCTTCACTGCTGCTGCCGTTGGTCCGGGGGGCGATGGTCGCAGGCGTGCTGGTGGTCATTGGGGGGCTGTTTTGGTGGTGGCGTCGTCGACGTTAAGGCATCTTCCCCTCTGTCTCTGAGGGCAGAGGGGAAACCTGATAATCAGCTCACTCGCCCTGCCGCATTATGCTTCCACCGCCGGAGAAGATTCTCTTTCCTCTCGCTGACATGCACAGCATGCGCGTGAAAGCGTAACCGTCATCTACACTAAACACAGTTGGCAGAAATGGCCTGTGTGGTTGTCATTGTTAACATGTTATTTCTGATATGTTGCGGTATCCCATAGCGAAAAAACGGTAAACCGGCATGGAATTACGTCGTAAAAAAGATGCTGCAATGATGCGCCTTTCCCCGCTGCTCAGAAGCATAACACTGGCCTGTAGTTTACTGACGCTGGGCGTGATTGTGGTTAATGCCTGGACGCTGCACATGGACTGGCAGAGAACCGTCCGGTCAACCGAGGAGCGTGCGATTGATCTCTCTGTCGCACAGGCCCGTCAGGCAGAAGATACCTTTTTGCAAATCGAACTTTCTCTGCGCGAGGTACAGCGCGTTATTCAGTCCCAGCCCGGAACGGATATTGACGTGGCGGAAGTCAATAACATCATGCGCACCTTACAAAGTCGTCTTCCTCAACTGGAGGACATGTTTTACTTTGACTCACAAGGGCGATGGACAGCCAGTTCGCTTACTGAGATGCCCAAAGGAAATAACAATGCTGACCGGGAGTATTTTATTTTCCATAAACATAATCTTCGTAGCAGCGTGCATGTCGGTCCGGCGCTCCGCAGCCGCAGCTCGGGACGCTATGTCATCCCGGTATCCTTACGGATTAATGACGACTATGGCGGCTTCAAAGGTGTGCTGCTCGCCACGATTAGCATTGATTATTTCCGCCATTATTACGATTACTTTGTTATCGGCCCGCAGGATTTATTGGTGCTTATGCTGGCAGACAGTACGGTGCTGTATGCGCGCCCGTTGCCAGACAGCTATATCGGCAAAAACCTCTCCTCCAGTCCACTTTTCCATCAGTTATTAGCCAACGCCGAGCGCGGAAGCGGCCAGTGGAAAGCCGAACTGGATGGCGAAAAGCGAATATTTGGTTTTGTCAGCTCCAGCCGTTATCCGGTAGTTGTGACCGCGGGATTTGATACCAAACGGCTTTTTTTAGAGTGGATGCAAAGCCGCGTGCAGGGGGTTTTACTGAGCCTTGTATTGCTGGTGGGCATTATTCTGCTCTGGATATTTATCCGGAATGAAGCCAGGCGCAGCCTGCGTTATCAACTTGAACTGACGCATCTTCGCGATGAGCTCACCGCCGCGAATCAGTCGCTGAAGAGTCTGGCAAACGCGGACGGGCTTACAGGGCTGGCAAATCGTCGCTATTTCGATCAATTCCTGAAAAAAAGCCTGCTCCATGCGCGCAGCAGCGGCGGGCCGATGTCGCTGATCCTTTTCGATATCGACTATTTTAAACGCTACAACGATACTTATGGCCATGTGTCAGGTGACGAATGCTTACAGCAGGTCGCCCAGATACTGAAAACATTTGCCCAACGTCGCACGGATATCGCGGCCCGTTATGGCGGCGAAGAATTTGCGATTGTGTTGGCCGATACGTCGGCCCGGGATGCGTTGACCGTTGCCTTAAGTGTGGTCGAGACCGTCAGACAACGGGCCATACCTCATGTCTCAACGGGGCTCACAACGGGTTGCGTTACGCTCAGTGCGGGGGTGGCGGCTACGGAGGCTGGCGAAGGGCCAGAGCATGCAGAATCACTGATCAAGCGTGCGGATGATGCCTTGTACCGGACAAAACACGAAGGGCGAAACGGTGCTAGTCTGTAACGTCGCGCCATTCAGTGCCGCTGCCCGGATTAGCACCGGGCAGTGGTGTCTTACTTGTCGCTACCGAAGCCTTGCTTATGCAGTGCGGGCAGGACTTTGGGGAAATAGATGTGTTGGTAATAGCCACTCACGCTGTCACTCCAGCTTTCGCCGTCGGCGCGGCCTGTATCTTTCCAGTGCTGCACCATCTCGGCGTTATAGTGGGCAATCTGTTGTTCCAGGCCTTCGGTATGGTAGCTTTCCTCATGACGGAAAGTCTGCATTGGCAGGCGTGGCTTCTGAAACGCGGGTTGATCAACATAGCCGATAACCACACCTGCGACCGGGAAGGTATATTCTGGCAGGTTAAGCAGTTCGATCATGGCGTCAGGATCGCGGCGGATACCACCAATCGGCACAATGCCCAGTCCTTCTGAACGGGCTGCAGCCATGATGCTTCCCAGGGCAATACCCACATCCGTCGAGCCAGAAACAATACTTTCAATGCTTTGCTGGGCAATTTGCTCTTTGCCTACGGCGGCCATCGCCATCCGTGATTTATGCATATCCAGCACCACAGTGATAAAGACAGGGGCTTTAGCGATCCACGGTTGGCCGCCCGCGATTTGCGAGATAGCCTGGCGTTTAGCCGGATCGCGTGTCACCACCAGAGAAACCTGCTGTGAGTTTACGGAGGTAGGCGCGCGATAAGCAGTGCTGATTATGCGATCCAGAATGGCATCATCGACCGGCTGATCGGTGAAGCTGCGTTCGCTTTTGTGACGGGTAAACAGGTTAATTATCTCGCTCATCATCTCTCCTGACATCATCCTTTAAAAATCGTGTCGTGAGGATAACAAAAGAGTGCGCTGTGCTCTTTAACCGTACTGGCTTTCACCCGCCAAAACAGGTTAACTGCCTTCAAACGAATCAGATCAGGTCCTGTCAGCAGCACGGCACGAAGGGCGTCGATAGCCTGTCGGCACAACGCTTAACCGTCTCTGCACCTTGCAGAACCGTTAGCCGCCATAATCACATCACGTTCTGTCATTATGCTGACACTTTTCAGCCATAAATCTTTCATTTTGCTCCGCTAGCTTACTGCCATTCTCATTGGCAGAGCGGCGAAGCTATGAGCCATTTGGCGCTTCACAACATCACTAAACGCTGGGGCGAAAAAACTGCTCTGGATAACATTTGTTTCGAAGCGGAAAAAGGAACCTTTGTAGCGCTGTTAGGTCCGTCAGGCTGCGGTAAGTCGACGCTGCTTCGGACGATCGCCGGACTGGAAACCGCGGATGAGGGAACGGTCAGTTTCAGTCATCGCGATATCACGCACCTGCAGCCATCAGAGCGCAAACTTTCGATGGTTTTTCAGTCGTATGCGCTGTTTCCGCATCTCAGCGTTCGCGAAAATTTGCTGTTTGGTTTAAAAGCGCGCGGTGAGGACAGGCAGACATTTGCTGGCCGCCTGAGCCGCGTCAGCAAATTAATGGAACTGGAGACGTTGCTGGATCGGTTACCTGCACAGCTTTCGGGCGGCCAACAGCAGCGCGTTGCACTCGGACGTGCCGTGATTGCCAACAACACCTTATGCCTGATGGATGAACCCCTTTCTAACCTTGACGCGAAACTGCGCCAAAGTATGCGTCGCGAAATTCGTGCGCTGCAGAGAGCGCTGGGCCTGACGATGCTCTATGTCACCCACGATCAGACGGAAGCGATGAGCATGGCTGACCGCATCATTCTGCTGAATGATGGCCGGATTGAGCAGCATGATACGCCAGACAACCTGTATAACAATCCGGCCAGTATTTTTGCGGCGCAGTTTATCGGTGCGCCGCCCATGAATATTCTGCCGCTGACCTCTGTCAACGGCAGGCACTTTTTGAGCCAGCTCACTCAGCCTGTGGTCAGCGAGTCGTCTGAGACGGCGCTCAGTCTGGGGATCAGGGCGGAAGATATCCAGTTCATTGATCCTCACAGTGCGGGGTTGACTGCCAACGTCGTGAACTACGAATACATGGGCGCAGATACGTTAGTGGTCTGTCAGCTAACAGGCAGCCAGGCCGTTTTAACCGTTACCGTGCCGGGCATGAAACGTTTTAACGAAGGTCATCTGACCGGGCTGCAATGGCCTGTCGATAAGCAATACCTGTTTTACACTGCGAGCGGTAAACGCTGTTTACACGCTGAACAGCAGATGTCTGCCTCTTTCAAACAATACGCCGTTTAACTTTTACCTAAGGGAAAATCATGCCAGCCATTCGTCTGTCACGTTTGCTTTCAGCCTTACTTATCGCGACGAGCACGGCAGTCTTTGCCGCCGAGCCGGTCAAACTGCAAATGTACTACCCTATCGCGGTCGGTGGGGAGATCAGCCATACCGTGGAAGCGCTGGTGGCCGATTTCGAAAAAATTCATCCTGAGGTCAGCATTCAGCCTGTTTATACCGGTGACTACGCCACAACGGTTACGAAAGCCTTAACCGCCTTTCGTGGCGGGAATGCGCCGCAAATGGCGGTCATTGGTGATATCGAAGCCTACTCTCTGATGGATGCAGGGGCTATTGTGGCGGCCAGCGATCTGGCTCAGGATGACGCCGGTAAAAAATGGATCGACAGCTTTTACCCCGCTTTTTTGCGCCACATCAACGGCAAAGTCTGGGGCGTGCCTTTTCAGCGCTCGACGGTGGTGTTGTACTGGAACAAACAGGCGTTTGAAAAAGCGGGTCTGGCTGCTGATACAGCGCCTGCGAACTGGCAGCAGGTGGTGGATTTCGGTAAAAAACTGGTCGTGAAAGACGGCGATAACGTCAGTCAATGGGGTATCGAAATCCCGACGACACCCAATGGTTACTGGGTTTTCCAGGGTTTTGCGGCCACGAACGGCGCGCATCTGGATAACGGCAAGGGCACGGCGGTCTATTTTAATACGCCCAACAATGTCGAAACGCTGCAATGGCTGACCGATTTAGGCCAGAAGGCGGGCGTTTCCCCGAAAGGCGCGATTGCCTGGGGCACGACGCCACAGGATTTCCTCAGTGGCAAAACGGCCATGATGGTTACCACCACCGGCAACCTGAGTGTGGTGCGCAAAAATGCCAAATTCCCGTTTGGTGTTGCCATGTTGCCTGAAAAAACACAGCGCGGCAGCCCAACGGGCGGCGGTAATCTCTACGTTTTCAAAAGTGCTTCACCGGAACAGCAAAAAGCCGCCATGGAATTTATCCGTTGGGTCACCGCGCCAGAGCAGGCGGCGCGCTGGAGTATTGCGACAGGCTATGTCGCTACCTCCCCGGCAGCATGGGAAACGCCAGCGATGCAAGACTATGTCAAGCAGGTTCCTCAGGCGCTGGTCGCTCGTGAACAACTGAAATATGCCCAGCTTGAACTCTCTACCTACAACAGTGTGCAGATACAGGAAGCCCTGAACCATGCCATTGAGGCGGCGGTGACGCAGTCTAAAACCCCGGCTGAGGCACTGGAAGCGGCACAGAAGCAGGCCGATCGTTTACTGAAGGCCTATCAGTAAGGGGATGGCGATGAACGTGGCGGCAACAGCAACGCCCGCACCGCGTGTGCGGCGCGGTTCACTTCAGCTGTGTGGCTATTTGCTGATTTTACCGGCGCTGGGTTTTCTGCTGCTGTTTACCCATTATCCTGCGCTGGCAACGGTGTGGGAAAGCCTGTTCAGCGCTGCCCGTGCAGGTCATCCGGCCCACTTTGTCGGGCTGGATAACTACGCTGCGCTGCTGGATGATGATGTGTTTATCCGGTCGCTGTGGAATAACCTGTTGTATGCCTTGATCACTATACCGCTTGCGGTTTCCCTGGCGTTACTGATGGCCCTGGCCGTTAACCGACGGCTGGCGGGTAACGCCGCTGTGCGTGCAGCCTTCTTTATTCCCTCTCTGCTGCCGATGATAGCTATCGCCAACCTGTGGCTGTTTTTCTACACACCACAGCTGGGACTCCTGAATAAGCTGCTCGCGCTTTTTTCTGTCGCACCGGTTAACTGGCTCGGCGAACCCGGCACGACGCTCGGGTGCCTGATGGCCGTTTCTGTCTGGCGCGAGGCTGGTTTTTTTATGATTTTTTATCTGGCTGCGTTACAGCAGATCGATCCGCGCCTCAGCGAAGCTGCACAAATCGAAGGGGCGTCAAAGGGGTATTTTTTTCGCCGCGTCCAGTGGCCGCTACTGATGCCGACAACGTTGTTCGTGCTGATTAATGCCTCAATGAATGCATTTCGTATTGTCGATCAGGTGATTGCGATGACCAACGGTGGCCCGGACAACAGCAGCAGCCTGTTACTGTTTTATATCTACCGTACGGCATTCAGCTACTGGGATCTCCCTGCGGCAGCGGCGATGACCGTCGTATTGCTGCTGATTTTAGCCCTGATTGCGGTGCTGAAATTTTCCCTGTTGGATAAGCGAGCGCACTATCAATGAAGCCTGAATTCTCTGCGGGCCGACTGTGCCTGAATATGGTTATCTGGCTGGCGGCGCTGCTGTGGTTGTTACCGATACTGGTGGCGTTGTGGGTAGCGGTTCACCCGGCGGCCGATCAGGGAAGCTTCTCGCTGTGGGCACCCCTGACGCTACAAAATTTCACGGATGCCTGGCACGCCGCGCCCTTTGGCCGCTATTTCCTGAATACCATATTGCTGGTGGTCATGATTGTGGTGTGTCAGCTTATCCTGGCCACGATGGCGGCGTACGCGCTGGTCAGGTTTCGCCTGAAATATTCGGGTTTTCTGTTCGCGCTTATCCTGTTACAGCTGATGATAAGCCCGGATGTCCTGATCCTGAATAATTACAAAACCATTGGTGCGCTGGGCTTGCGCGATACGTTGACCGGCATTGCCTTGCCGTATTTTGCTTCAGCATTTGCGATTTTCTTGCTGCGGCAGACCTTTAAAAGCATCCCTGTGGTGCTGGAAGAAGCGGCCATTGTAGAGGGCGCCAGTCGGTTTTATATCCTGCGCAAAATCTATATTCCGCTGGCCAGGCCAATCTATATCGCTTTTGCACTGGTCTCCATTAGTTTCCACTGGAATGATTTTCTGTGGCCGCTGGTTATTACGGATTCTGTAAAAGTCCGTCCGTTGACGGTAGGACTGCAGTTATTTTCGGCACCGGAGCAGGGCGTGCAATGGGCACTGATTGGGGCGGCAACGATCATGACAACGCTGCCGCTGTTGCTGTTGTTTCTGGTGTTCCAGCGCCAGTTTATCCAGTCATTTATGCGCGCAGGCATTCGCTAAGGAAAATAACATGTTAACGCCGCACACTCTCAGCCCGTCACAACGTACCTTGCTGGCGGATATTGCGTCGCTGTATCAGCCGCCATCGTTACGTGCGTTGCCCGTCAGAGATAATGGCATCCGTTTTGGTCTGCTTGCCGATCCTCAGTATGCTGATGTGGACCCGGATATCAGCAACAATCTTTACTACCGCAATGGCCTTAATAAACTCAGCCAGGTCATCAAGGCATTCAACGCGGAGCCGCTGGATTTTGTGGTGACGCTGGGCGATCTGGTGGATCGCCACTGGCAAAGCTATGCCGCCATACTGCCGGTTTTTGCTCGGTTACAGCATCCGCATGCCGTGGTACTGGGCAACCATGATGCGCAGACCATCGCTGAACGACTAGATAATCAGGCTCCCTTACCCAAAGGCTATTACGCTTTCCGTTTTAACGGTTGGCGCTTTGTTGTTTACGATGGCAACGATATGAGCCTGTACTGTAATACCCTCAACGGCCGAGATCGTGAAGAGGCCGCAGCCTTGTTAGCGCAACTGCAACATGACCAACAACCTCAGGCGCAGCCCTGGAACGGTGCCGTTGGCAGGCAACAATTTAACTGGATTGAACAGCAGTTACAGGCTGCCCAACAGTCACGGGAAAGCGTGATTGTTTTTGGCCACTATCCGCTGGCGCCCGTAACCACGCACCGCCTGATGAATGCCCCCGCGCTGGTGGCGTTATTCACACGTTATCGCGTACGCGCCTGCTTTGCCGGGCACGATCATCGTGGAGGTTATGCCTGTATCGACGGGACGAAATTTTTCACTCTGAAAGGCATGCTGGATGGCCCCACAGCGGTGCCCTTTGCGTGGGTTGATATCACGGGTGACCAACTCAGGGTGTCCGGTTTTGGTGGAGAAATCAGCCGGGGCTAGCGTTTTGTGGGTGCGGGTTCAGCGTGTCTGATGCAGGGGAAACGCGAACAGCGCTGTGTTATGCATTTTAGTTACATCATACTTTAACGATTTCCTGCCAGGGTGCCGGCATCAACTTTCGCGGCAAAATAGCGTTAGCAGCAGATAATCTGCGAACATACCTTTTCGCGGAAAACCCGCTTTCATCGGCCCGCCAGAAGTGTGTGCTATCCGTGACAGCGTAACGAGAAGCGGCAGCAGGGCAGAGTTTAACGTGCAGTCTAATAAGGAAAACCCCCAGTTTCTTCACCACTATCACCTTGTTCATTCATCTGGTGGGGTGAATTCTTTGCACTGATTAGCGACTCACACCAGTGATGCCGCGCCCGAGGTAAAGCGTTCCGGTCCGTCACAGACCAGCAAAGTGCGCTTTGATCGACTCGCAGAGTGATGCGGCTGCAGGGGATAACGGTTTTTCAGCACAGTGCAGGCTGACGCCAATCGTGCCCATCTCCGGCAGAGCTGATGTCAGCAATGTTAGCGAAGACGGTAAGCCCATCTGTGTCCGCAAGGTAATACCCAGCCCTGCCTCCGCGGCGGCCCATATTCCGCTCAGACTGCGGCTGGTGAACGCAATGCGCCAGGGAATATTTGCCCTGTCTAACGCCGCAGTGGCGGCGCTACGCATAAGGCAGGGCGCGTCAAAGACCAGCAAGGGTAGTGGTTGTTTAGCGTCCAGCAGACTCTGGACATCAAAACCCTTTACGCTGATCCAGTTGAGCGGCAACGCGCCAAGTGACTGACTGTGCGCTGTCGACTCCTCGCCTTGCCAGCAGAGGGCGACGTCAATCTCGTGCTGTCGTATTGCGGTCAGTAAGGGCTGATTGCGGCTTACGGATGCTGAAATTTGCACGTCGGGATGCGCACGCGAAAACTGACCCAGAACGGCAGGCAGGAATGTTTCGCCAAAATCTTCCTGCAAACCCAGCCGCACTTCTCCGCCAATCCCGCTGGCCCTGATGGCGGCACAGGCTTCGTCATTCAGGCTCATCAGCCTGCGCGCATAGGCAAGCATAATCTCACCCTGCGCGGTAAGCGTCAGATGCCGTCCTGACTTCTGCACCAGCGCTGCTCCCGCCTGGTATTCCAGTTTCTTTAGCTGAGCGCTCACCGCCGAGGTTGATCGGCCCAGGCGCTGCGCGGCAGACGCAAAGCTCCCCAGTTCAATACCGGTCACAAACGTACGCAGGCTTTCTGCATCAAACGTCACGGGCCTTTTCGCCATTCTTATTCATCCCATAAAACGGGACTGTTTGTCCCAATATTTCTGATTTTATAAATCATCGCCGCATTTTATCTTTTTATCACACCCACAGAAGGAAAGAGAAATGAATCCCATACCGTTAACGCGCGAAAATCTGGCTGAGATCGCGCCCAGGCTGGCAGCGTTGAGTGAAGACATTTTATTTGGCGATATCTGGCAGCGCGACGGGCTTTCACCGCGAGACAGAAGTCTGATTACTGTCAGTGCGCTTATTGCGTTAAACCGACCCGAACAACTGAGCTGGCATCTGAAACTGGCTCGCACGAATGGCCTCTCTGAGGCTGAGCTCACGGAAATGATGACCCACCTGGCCTTTTATTGCGGCTGGCCGGCGGCTGTTTCCGCCCTCACGGTTTTTAAAAACACGCCCTCAGAGTAAGGAATATCTATGCCCGTCAGTCGTATTGCGATATCTGAACACCGTATTGAACAGTGGCGTGAGGCTATCTCCACGGCGTTACAGGACGCATTCGAGACCTCTTTTTCTGTGCCGCACGGGGATTGTTTTCAGTTCTTTGACAGTTATCACCGGCATACACGTATTTTTGACCGGCACTATTTGTGCAGCGCGCAGACGGGCCGAAGTGATGACTTTCTTCTGTTTCACATTACGGCAGGGAAAGCGCGTAGCCTCGCACAAAAGCAGGCTTTTTATGCAGATTTGAATGCGCGTCTGGTAAAGGCGATTGGCATTAATCCGGCTGACGTCATGATTGTCGTGAGTTTCAGTGACCCCGAGGACTGGTCATTTGGCAACGGCAAGGTGTTTAGTCTGGCCGATATCTCATCACGCTGAGGAGAAAAAATATGCTGGCGATGCAGTACCGTTTTGTTCTTCCCGCTGACTACGATATGACAATCATTCAGCGCAGGATTGCTGACAACGGCAAAAAAATGGATGGCTTTCCAGGCCTGCTGTTTAAAGCTTTTCTTTACGCCTGGCAGAAGGGCGCCGATATGAACGGCCAGGAAAACAGTTATGCCCCGTTTTATCTCTGGCAGGATGCGGACAGTATGCACCGCTTTTTAGCCAGCGAGGGGTTCAAAAGGTTGACGCCGGCCTTTGGCTGGCCGCGTATTGATACCTTTCCGGTGCTGTCTGCCGACATATCGACGGCTATCAGCCAGGCGAGTTGGGCCGTCTGTGAAATCAGCCCCGTACAACCTTACAGCGATCTCGCGCTACTGACTCACCATCGGCCGCTGGACAACGCGCTGGCACGGGTGTCCGCACTGGACGCCTGCGGCTGGCGGCGCCTGACATTCACCTTATGGCGAACGCCGCAGGCCGTCACTTGTCCGGCTCGCGCTTATCAGGTCGGATATATTGCGCGGGCGTGACCGACGGACCGTTACGCTCTGTCACACATTTATCTTACTAACCACATATCTATTAGAACGGTTATATGACTATCTTATTTTATCTGCCGGGTACGTGTGTATGACCTTTCTGTCCGCCCGGCCATGCGGCTAAATATTTCCATTTTTTGCCAGTGAATCTAGTATTAATGTGCATAAGGCACTGTTGCCTGTTTGCCGATGGAGAGAAAAAGAATGTATCAAATGAAGCGCCTGAAAATGCTGACGGCAGCGACGCTGCTGGCGTTAAGCCTGCCTGTGACTTCTGCGTTTGCTGCGCTGGCCGCAGGAGAAACCGCACCGGACTTTAAACTGGAAGCGGCTCTGGCAGGTAAAGAAACGACCTTCTCCTTACAGCAGGCACTGAAAAAAGGACCGGTTGTACTTTATTTCTTCCCGGCGGCGTTCAGCGCCGGCTGCACGCTGGAAGCGCATGCTTTTGCGGAAGCAACCGATGAGTTTAAAAAGCAGGGCGCAACGGTAATTGGCGTGACCGCAGGTAATACCGATCAGATTGCGAAATTCTCTCAGCTTGAGTGTCGCGATAAGTTCACCGTCGCCGCCGATCCGGGTGCCAAAGTGGCGGCCGAATACAAAAGTACGATGGAAATGAAAGGCAAAACTCTGTCTGACCGCACATCGTATGTTATTGCGCCGGATGGCAAAATTTTGCTGAGTTACACCGATAAAAATCCAGAGGCCCATATTCAGAAGACCCTGGATGCCGTGAAAAAATACCGTCAGGCTAACCCGGCTTAATCTCACATCTGGACAGCGCCATCATGTTGACTGCTATCGCCGCCGCGTTTCTGGGCGGCATTATCCTTAATCTCATGCCCTGTGTATTCCCGGTGATCTCGCTGAAGGCCCTGAGTCTGCTGCGCCACAATGCCCAACCCGCACATGCGCGAGCCGAAGGGCTGGCTTTTCTGGTGGGTGTGGTTGTCACGATGGTGCTGCTGGTCAGTGTGCTGTTACTGGCAAGAATGGGGGGCGCTTCCGTCGGCTGGGGTTTTCAGTTGCAATCGCCGCTGGTGATAGCCTTACTGGTGCTAATCATGGTGGCATCGGCCCTCAACCTGTTCGGCCTGTTTGAGGTTGGCTTATCCCTTCAGCGGGCGGGTGAAGTCGGAGGCGAGCGGGGAGGGCTAACCGGATCGGCACTCACCGGCGCGCTGGCCATCGTCGTCGCCACGCCCTGTAGCGCGCCGTTTATGGCCAGCGCCATCGGCTATGCCTTTACGCAACCTCCCGTTATCAGTGTGGTTATTTTCCTTTCACTGGCGCTGGGGTTTGCAGCACCGTTCACACTAATTTCCTTTTTCCCTGTGTTTGCCCGCCTGCTACCTGCGCCGGGTGCCTGGATGATCACGCTCAAACACGGGCTCGCCTTTCCCATGCTGGGGGCGGCGGGGTGGTTGATTTGGGTACTGGAGCGTCAGGCGGGTTCGACAGCCCTGGCAGCCATTCTGACATGCTGCCTGGTGCTGAGTTTTGCCGCCTGGCTGTATGGTATGGCGCAAAAGCGACAGATGATGGGAAGGCGGCACTGGGCATTACACATCGCTACAGCCGCCATGGTCGTTCTGTTAATTCCGCCGTTGTTAACATTGAAAACCGCCACGACAACGCCGGATTCGCCCGATACCGTTGCCGCGGCCGCGGTGGCATGGACACCTCAAAATGTTGAGGCGATAAAAGGTCAGGGCAAACCCGTTCTGGTCAATTTTACGGCCTCATGGTGCATTACCTGTCAGGTTAACGAGCGCACTTCCCTGTCGACGCAGGCGGTTAAGCAAGCTATGGCGCGCACTGACACCATCTATATGATTGCGGACTCTACGAAGTACAATCCTGATGTCGAACAGGCGCTCAGCGACTTTGGTCGCGGCGGATTGCCGCTGTATGTCGTTTACCCTGCGGATGGCGGAAAACCTGTCGTTCTGCCGCAGGTGTTAACCCCGGGCATCGTCATCACGGCACTGCAGCAGGCCAGCGAAAAAGGTAAAAAAACCTGATGGCCTTATTGCTGCGGCAGACCATTAAACCTGCATTCAGGCCTGCGCACGCATAAGGCGGGCCTGAACCTGCACGGCATGCACACAGGATGAACATGAAAACAATCGGACTTATCGGTGGGATGAGCTGGGAATCCACGCTGCCTTATTACCGCTTCATCAATGAAGGTATTCGGGAAAGACTGGGCGGATTACACTCGGCACGACTGCTGTTACACAGCGTCGATTTTCACGATATTGAAGTCTGTCAGCGTGAGGGCAACTGGGCACAGGCAGGCAAGCAGTTGGGTGAAGCCGCCCGGGGACTGGCACTTGCCGGGGCCGAAGCCATCGTGCTGTGTACCAATACGATGCACAAGGTTGCCGACGATATAGAAGCCCACTGCAATCTTCCCTTTTTACACATTGCCGATGCCACGGGCAGGGCGATAACAGCCAGAGGGATGACGCGAGTCGCCTTGCTGGGCACCCGCTATACGATGGAGCAGGATTTTTATCTGGGGCGGTTACAGCAACGGTTTTCGATTAACACGATCGTGCCGGAGGCGGAGCAGCGCGCCACCCTCAATCACATCATTTTTGATGAACTCTGCATGGGAAAATTTACCGAAAGCGCACGCCAGTATTATCTTGATGTGATCACGCAGCTGCGCGATCAGGGCGCGCAAGCGGTGATTTTCGGCTGCACGGAAATCGGCCTGCTGGTTCCCGAGGCGCAAAGCGCTCTGCCTGTCTTTGATACCACCAGCCTTCATGCCCGTGATGCCGTAGACTTTATGTTGTCCTGATTGTCCGTTATCCGGGCAACCAAAAAGTCTGTTCGTCGGCGTCATTAAGGGGTTTCAAATATCACGTAGAGCTTACGCATGGTCGTGTCCATAACCCATGTGCCTTCCGTATTTGCTTCAAAAAACAACGTATCGCCGGGTTTGAAATGCTGTGGTGTTTCGCCATCAGCAGTAAAAGATCCCGTTCCGGAAAGGAAGTGCATCATCTCCGCTTGCTTTACGCCGCGACGATAGCTGCCCGGCGAACATTCAAAAATGCCCATATCAATACTCTCATGGCCCGGGATGACTTTCTGCAGCCCGGCGATCATGATTTCAGGTGAACCAGGTAATCCCTCAACGGTACCCCAGGGTTCGAGAGTGCTGATCGAAGCAGGTTGTTCAAGTTTTTGTACTTTCATTTTTTCTTCCTGAGCGATTGTCACGGTTATGGCAGGCATTGCACGTTGCCCTTAGCGTAAACAAAACCAGAAAAACAAAGCGCGTTTTAATTTCCTGCGTATGAAACTTCTGCTCATTCACCGTCGTCTTTAAAGCAGAATATGCCTGGCAAGGTCACGGCGCGTTCGGTACAGAGGCTAAGGGCGCAGTGTGCGGTTTTCCCGACGCCTTGCGACTTAATGCCACACGACATCGTCCGACTGAAACTGGCGTAAGGCTATCAACAAAATAGAAGGATCACGTTTAACGGTATCCGGCGATAATTAACGGGTTCGTTCATCTGTTCTGCAATAAACAAAATCGCGGGATGGATTTGAAGAAGGCACTGGTGATGAATTAACCCTTTTAGTTATGACAGCCCTTTAGCGGATATCACTCTATTTGACGCAATCACGATGGTTAAGGATTGACCAGAAAACGGTATCGAACATACCTGTAATTGCACGAGGCGAAAGCTTAAGGCGCTATTATTTGCGGTATGTCATTCTCCTGAATTAAACACCAGCAAGACAGGCTATCCAGAGCGGGCGGCGCATCCGCCGTTTTTGCTTGTGAATGCAGGCAGTTACGATGTCATCTCATCTGCCAGACGCCGTGGGATCGCAGCCTGATTTGAGTCACCTATTCTGAGCATGCTTTGACTGTTTTTTAAAGCAAAAAAGACAGGCTTATTTCGCAACAGGTAGCGTTGAGATGGGTTTCGATCCCGGTTGATCGCCTTTTCCGCCAGGCTTAACCATGCCCGTTCTCGCCGACTTTATCCGTCTGTTGATTATTTCGCCTTGCGGCGAAATAAGATTTTTAATGAAAGTTAAACGTCTCATAAACGTAACAGAACCTGAACGGCAAAAACGTACAACATCGCTACGCTCAATAAAGGTAAATCATTTCATAATAGTTACGGAGTCAAATTGATGCATAAACTTTCGATTGTTGTTATTACCGCAGGTCTGCTCATGGCAATGAGTACTCAGGTCGAAGCGAAAGGGTGCCTGAAAGGTGCAGCCGTCGGTGGCGTTGCCGGGCATATGAAAAACCACGGTGCAGCGGGTGCGGCGGCTGGCTGTGCGGTTGGGCATCATATGGCGAAGAAAAAACAAAAAGAAGCGGATGCTAAGCAGCAAGGGCAGCAGTAAATCTCGCCTCCCTACACCGTCCGTCAGCGGACAGGTGTAGGGCAGATCAGGCTTTCACCGCAGGTAATCTCTTCTCTCCCTTTCGTGACGCACGTTAGCTCAGCAGGCTGGCGGCCACGTTTACAGATAGCCCCAGAATCGTCAGATTAAAGATAAAAGAGATGACCGACTGCAGCAGGGCGAGTTTTCGCATTTCTGTTGTGCCCGTTGCCACATCGGCGGTCTGAGAAGCCACCGCGATGGTAAAAGAGAAATAGAGAAAATCCCAGTAAGCCGGGTGCGCCGGTTTTTCTGGAAAGATCATCGGGGTAACGCTGCTGCTACGATGCAAATAGTGCTGGTGTGCATAATGCATGGCAAACGCGCTGGGCAGTAATGCCCAGGAGGCGATGAGCGTTATGGCGGTCAGAAGCAAATGCAGGGCCCGCGGTGTGCCCGTCAGGCTTTTCAGCGTGGGAAGCTCACTCATAATGGCCACCATACTGATCGTACAGGCTACAATCACCAGCCCCAGTACCAGTGCGGCACTTTGATCCTGCATCTGGGCGATTCGTTTAATCTGATCAGGCGCAGTGCGTCACATACGAAACCAGATAAACCAAAGATAGAGCCACGCCAGCACGTTCCAGCTTATCAAGAGTCGCTGCATTTGCCCCAACTGTTCGGGCAGTAAAAAATAGCAGACGATACCCGCAACGACAAAGATGAGCAGGCGCAACCGGGCGAAAAGATTTGAGCCAAAGGAAGAGTGCATGGTCATGGGTTTTTACTGGTAATTGAATCAGTTAACTCTAGTGTATTCCGGATTATCCTGCCGTAAAAAAAGCACGAGATTTACCCTGCGTTGTGAATGGGATAATGATGACATTCAGCTCTGAGTCAAATGCCCCAGCCACCACACCTTAAGTCAGGCAAACAGATGCGGTTACGTGCGATGTCACCCCATTTCGTCTTTCTGTTCTGTACCGGCACCGAGAATGTGCAACGCACATTCATTACTCATCATTCTGGTGCTTAGCGGCCTGAAAATCGGGTAATTGCCTGATTTCTGGCAACACGATTTCTGGCACGTCAATTGCAAAACTGTGAACAGTACGCAGCGCAACACATAATCTGATAGCAATAGCTGGCTAGGGTTCCGGTTCACGCAGGTGAATGTCTGGTCCGAGAGCTGGCGACCTCTGCGAGGTTACACGGCGGGACAAAAGCCCGGGAGACAGCAGCACCGTGAGGTGTCGCGCTGCTCCTTTTTTGTGCCAACCAGAGGTTAACCATGAAAACAACGTCGTTCATCCGCACGCTTTTGCTGTCACTGATCTTGCTGATCAGCTTTCCTTCCTTCGCCGCGGTCAAAAAAGAATTCAACATCTGCTGGACGATCTATGCGGGCTGGATGCCCTGGGGCACCATCAGTAATGAAAAAATTATTGATAAATGGGCCAGCAAATACGGCATCAAAATCAATATCGTTCAACTCAACGACTACATCGAATCCATTAACCAGTATACAGCGGGACAGTTTGACGGCTGCACCATGACTAATATGGATGCGCTGACTATCCCGGCGGCAGGCGGCGTGGATTCGACTGCGCTGATCACCGGCAGCTATTCCGATGGCAACGACGGTATAGTCCTGAAAGGGGTGAATAAAAAACTCAGCGACCTGAAGGGCATGTCGGTCTATTTACCTGAGCTGTCGGTATCGCACTATCTTCTGGTTCGCGGACTGGAAAAAGCCGGACTGCAGGAAAAGGACGTGAAGGTCGTCAATACCTCGGATGCGGATATCGTCTCGGCTTTTGGCACCAGCAACGTGCGGGCGGTGGTCGCCTGGAACCCGCAACTGTCCGTCATCAAAAAGACACCACAAACCACTGAAGTGTTCAGCTCCTCCCAGGTCCCCGGTGAACTCATCGACATGATGGTGGTGAACACCCAGACGCTGAAAGATAACCCGGCTCTCGGCAAAGCGCTGACCGGAGCCTGGTTTGAAATGATGGCAAAAATGCACGCAGGCGATACAAAAGTGCTGAGTGAGATGGCTGCTGATTCCGGTACCGACCTTGCGGGCTATCAGGCCCAGCTGAAAACGACCCACCTGTTCTGGACACCTGCCGAAACGCTGGCCTTTATTTCTTCCCCGGAATTACCAAAAACCATGCAGCGCGTGGCGACATTCTCCTTTGATAAAGGGCTGCTGGGTCAGGGCGCACAGAGCGCTGACTTTATCGGCATGACGTTCCCGGGCAACGTCACCATTGGCGACAGGGCTAACAGCAAGCTGCGCTTCGACGACAGCTATCTGAAGCTGGCCGCCGCGGGCAAGTTGTAACCACTGACCACGGGAGTTCGTGCCATGCGCCTCATCAACCGCTATCCCCGCCAGGGCATGCGCCTGACGCTAATGCTGTTGCCCTTCGTGCTGATTATCGCCGCCTGGTTTATCGGGTCGGCGGTGCGGCTCGAAGCCAATCCGCAGGACAAACTGCTGCCCGGCCTGTCGCAGATGATTGATGCCATTGACCGGATGGCTTTCACGCCGGATAAGCGCAGTGGTGAATACCTGCTGTGGACCGATACGTTTACCAGCCTGAGCCGCCTGCTGCTGGGGCTGGCGCTCTCCTCGTTGATCGGCCTGTGTCTGGGTATCGCCGCAGGGGTGTTCCCGCTGTCCCGCGCCGCCCTGTCACCCCTGCTGACGGTTGTCTCGATGATTCCGCCGCTGGCGATTCTGCCCGTGCTGTTTATTGTTTTCGGCCTGGATGAGTTGTCAAAAGTGATGCTTATCGTCATTGGCATTACGCCGATGCTCGCGCGCGATCTTGAACACCGGGCGCGGGAAATCCCGGCAGAACTCTTTATCAAAGCGCAAACCCTGGGGGCGAATAGCTGGACGGTTGTGCTGCGGGTTGTCCTGCCGCAGCTGTTATCGCGGCTTATTACCTCGCTACGTCTGCTGCTGGGATCGGCCTGGCTGTTTTTAATCTCTTCTGAAGCGATTTCGGCGACCGCCGGGCTCGGCTATCGCATTTTCCTCGTACGGCGTTACATGGCGATGGATGTGATTATTCCTTATGTCATCTGGATCACGCTGCTGGCATGGCTGATGGATCTGGGCCTGCGCAGGTTGCACAACGCCTGTTTCCCCTGGGCGGAAGGAGACCGGAAATGAGTTTTATCAGCATCAGGAATATCTGGCAGGAGTACGGCGATCATGTAGTGCTGGAGCGTATCAGTTTGCAGGTTAAAGAGGGTGAATTCTGCTCCCTGGTCGGTGCATCGGGCTGCGGAAAGTCGACATTTTTACGCCTGCTGCTGGGTCAGGAGAAACCTACCCGGGGAGAGATCACGCTGGATGGCCAGGCTCTGGCAACAGAACCAGACCGTAGCCGCGGCGTCGTGTTTCAGCGCTACTCCGTGTTTCCCCATCTCAACGTCCTGGATAACGTCGCGACGGGACTTGAGTTACCTGCTTCCCCGCTGTTTGGCCGCCTGTTTGGTGCCCGGAAACGCGAGGCCCGCCAGCAGGCGCGCGCGATGCTGGAGAAGGTGGGGCTGGGAAATGCGCTGGATAAATATCCGGCGCAGCTCTCCGGCGGCATGCAGCAAAGGCTGGCGATTGCCCAGGCATTCATCATGCAACCGCGCGTGCTGTTGCTTGATGAACCTTTTGGCGCACTGGATCCCGGCATTCGCAAAGATATGCATGCGCTGTTGCTTCAACTATGGAGTGAAACCCGTATGACGGTGTTTATGGTCACCCACGATCTTGCCGAAGGCTTCAACCTGGGTACCCGGCTACTGGTATTCGACAAAGTCCGTCACGATCCCCAGGCCCCTGATGCCTGGGGCGCACGTATTACTTACGACATTCCGCTTAATGAGGCGCGAATGGCACAGATAATGGCAGACAGTAAAGACAACGTTTATGCATTAAGGAGACAGCAATGACCGCACGTTTTCACTCGGCTCCCAGCCTGCGCGAAGAGCGGCTTCCCGGCGGGGCGCATACCTCACTCATTCTGCGTAAAGGACAGATCCTGCGCCTGACCGATCTCGACGGCGGCGCTAACGTCAGCATGATGATGCTCAATCCCCACGAAAAAAGTGAACGCCTGAATCTGCCGGATACGCTAAAGGGTCAGCATACTGCCCGGCTCACCATCGGGCACTGTTTCTACTCCGATATGGGCCGCGTACTCGCCGGAATCGTGGCGGACAGCTGTGGCTGGCACGACCCGTTTAGTGGCGTACTGAACGCGGCAGAAACGCACGAAAAATATGGCACGGGGCGCTATCAGGAGCTGCGGAATGGCTTCCATCGTAACGGCGTCGATAATCTGTTGGTCGAAATGGGCAAATGGGATTTGGGTCTGGAAGATCTGCTCATGGTCGTTAACTTCTTCAGCAAAGTCACTGTAGATGAAGATGGCTACTTCCACTTCATCACAGCGAACAGTCGCGCAGGGGATTTTGTTGAGTTGTTTGCCCCTATGGACGTTCTGATCGTTTTGACCGCGCTGCCACATCCGATGGATCCTGCCCCGGACTATGCCCCGCGCCCCATTCAGCTGAGCTGGTATCAGGCGGATGACGAACAGGCCGCTACCGAAGCGTTGTTTATCCGCGATGAAAACCAGCGCGCGATTCGCAATACCCAACTTTTTGCCCTGTAAGGAGGCAGTGATGACCATGATTTCCAGCGACCGCCGCCCTGAAGATGCCGTGTACCGTCACGTGATCCCGGCGGGAGAGCCCTGGCTGTTTGAGGTTAAAAAAGGGCAAACACTGCGTCTGCTCGATTTGGAAGGGAATCAGGCGATCGATACGCTGTTTTACAACGCGGATAACCCGCGTGAACGTTACGATCCTCAACGTACACTACGCCGTCAGGGTAAGGCTTACCTGACCACCGGCAGCGTACTCTATTCCAATCTGGGCAATCCGTTGCTGACTATTGTCGCCGATACCTGCGGCCGTCACGATACGTTGGGTGGGGCTTGTGCGCAGGAAAGTAATACTGTGCGCTATGCTCATGACAAGCGCTATATGCACAGCTGCCGGGATAATTTTCTCTGTGCCTGTCTGCACGATGGCCGTCTGCATAAACGCGATATCGGTGCCAACATCAACTTTTTTATGAATGTCCCTGTTACCCCGCAAGGGGGACTGACCTTTGAGGACGGCATCTCTGCGGCCGGTAAATACGTTGAACTGCGTGCTGAGTGTAATGCGGTGGTTTTGATCTCTAACTGTCCGCAGTTAAACAACCCCTGCAACGGCTGGAACCCTACACCCGCCGAGGTACTGGTGTGGAACTGAGTCCGGCGCGGCTGAGCGTTACGCGCGCCTGAACAACATCAGCCCCGGGGACGGCCCCGGGGACATATCGACTTTGTGCGGGACGGCCCGCTTCCCTGAGAGTTCCGCTTATGTTTGATACCTTACTGATTGCCAACCGTGGCGCGATTGCCTGCCGCATTTTGCGCACCCTACGTGCCATGCAGGTGAAGGGTGTGGCTGTGTATGCCGAAGCCGATCTCGGTAGCCTGCATATTCGCGACGCGGATGAAGCGTTAAGCCTTGGTGACGGCCCAGCGGCGCAAACCTATCTGGTCGCCGAAAAAATTATCGCCGCAGCGCAGCAAAGTGGCGCACAGGCCATTCATCCGGGCTACGGTTTTCTCTCTGAAAATGCCGCGTTCGCGGAAGCCTGTGAGGCCGCAGGACTGATTTTTGTCGGCCCAACGCCGCAGCAGTTGCGAACCTTTGGCCTGAAGCACACGGCCCGGGCCCTGGCGAAAGCCGAAGGTGTGCCCTTACTGGAAGGCAGCGAATTACTGGCCGATGCCGCCGAAGCCTGCCGTGTCGCCGGGACAGTCGGTTATCCGGTGATGCTGAAAAGCACCGCGGGCGGCGGCGGAATTGGCATGCGCGTTTGCCGCGATGCGCACGAGCTGGCCGACGCGTTCGATACGGTACAGCGGCTGGGGCAAAACAACTTCAGCGACGCCGGCGTGTTTCTCGAAAACTATATCGAGCGGGCGCGCCACCTTGAGGTACAGATTTTCGGCGACGGACTGGGTGAGGTTATCGCGCTGGGCGTGCGTGACTGCTCGGTGCAGCGGCGTAATCAAAAGGTCATCGAAGAAACCCCCGCGCCCAATCTGCTCGAAGGAATGGCGCAGGCGCTGTGCGAGGCGGCGGTTGCGCTGGGTAAAGCGGTAAACTATCGCAGTGCGGGCACAGTGGAGTTTGTTTATGACAGCGTCGCCCGCCAGTTTTACTTCCTGGAGGTCAATACCCGCCTTCAGGTAGAGCATGGCGTAACGGAACAGGTCTGGGGTGTTGACCTGGTGAAATGGATGATTGAACTGGCGGCGGGCACCTTGCCGCCGCTGCGCGAGCTGGCCGCGGGGCTTCAGCCACAGGGCCATGCTGTTCAGGCACGGGTTTATGCGGAAGATCCGGGACGGCAGTTTCAGCCTTCCCCCGGACTGCTCACGGAGGTAGCCTTTCCCGAAACCGAGAATGCCAGCCTGCGCATTGATCACTGGGTCGAAGCCGGCTGTGAAGTGCCGCCGTTTTTTGATCCGCTACTGGCAAAAATGATCGCCTGGCGGCCCAGCCGCGATGAGGCCATTGCCACGCTTTCGCAGGCGCTAGGGGAGACGCGTTTGTACGGTGTTGAAACCAATCGCCTCTATCTGCAGCAAATCCTGGCGTTTGCGCCCTTTGTCCACGGAGAACCCTGGACCCGTTGTCTGGAGCAACTGTGTTATCAGGCGGCGACAGTTGAGGTGCTGAGTGCCGGTACGCAAACCAGCGTTCAGGATTACCCGGGCCGTCTGGGGTACTGGGCAATCGGCGTACCGCCATCCGGGCCGATGGATGATCGCGCCCTGCGTTCAGGCAACCGGCTGCTGGGGAATGAGGAGGGCGAAGCCGCGCTGGAAATCACCCTCACCGGACCCACCCTGAAATTTAACACCGCCATTGAGGCGGTGATTTGCGGTGCATCGCTGAGCGCTACCCTGGATGGCCAGCCCGTGCCGATGGAATGTGTCTTTACGATATCCGCCGGAGCAACGCTAAAGCTGGGTGCCGTAAACGGTGCGGGCGTGCGAAGCTATCTCTGCCTGAGCGGCGGTATTCAGGTGCCAACATATTTAGGCAGCAAAAGCACCTTTACGCTCGGCCAGTTTGGTGGTCATGCCGGACGCGCCCTGCGCAGCGGTGATATCCTGCACCTGGCACCGCAGACGGCGCAGGCGGGCACGAAACTTCCTCTGGCGTTGCGTACGAATCTTCCGCAGGTCCGCACCTTACGGGTGATTTATGGCCCCCATGGCGCGCCGGAGTTTTTTACGCCGGACTATATCGCCACCTTTTTTGCCACGGACTGGGAAGTACATTTCAACTCCAGTCGCACGGGCGTTCGTCTGATTGGACCCAAGCCTGACTGGAGCCGCGACAGCGGCGGCGAAGCCGGACTGCACCCATCGAATATTCACGATAACCCCTACGCTATTGGCGCGGTGGATTTTACCGGCGATATGCCGGTAATTTTGGGCCCGGATGGACCCAGTCTGGGGGGCTTCGTTTGTCCGGTCACGGTCATAGAAGCCGACCTATGGCAGCTGGGGCAACTGAAAGCCGGTGATAACGTGCGCTTTACCGCAGTGGATTTGCCCACCGCGCGTCAGTTGGCCCGGGAGCAACGCCAGGCGCTGGCAACGCTCTGCGCGCAGGAGACGGCCTGGCAACCTGCGCCGCTGACCTCGCCGATTGTTATGACCTGCGGCGAGGCCGATAAGCGCCTGGTGGCGCGGCTTTCGGGCGATACGCATCTGCTCCTCGAAGCCGGGGAGCCGGAACTGGATCTGGTTCTGCGTTTTCGCATTCATGCCCTGATGCAGGCGCTGGAAGCGCATGCAAAAGACGGGGTGATTGATATCACGCCGGGGATCCGTTCGCTGCAAATCCATTTTCAGCCTGAAATTCTCACCCATGACGCGCTGTTGGCATGGGTGCGCGGCGAGTGGCTCACAGTTTGTATGCATGATGATCTGCAGGTGCCGACGCGCGTGGTGCATCTGCCGCTTTCCTGGGACGATCCCGCCTGCCGTCAGGCGATTGAAAAATACATGACCACGGTACGTCCTGATGCGCCGTGGTGCCCCAGCAACCTGGAGTTTATTCGTCGGATTAACGATCTGCCTGACGAGCAGGCGGTCTGGAAAACGGTATTTGAAGCCAGCTACCTGGTTATGGGGCTGGGCGATGTCTATCTTGGCGCGCCGGTAGCGACACCGCTGGATCCGCGCCATCGTCTTGTCACCACAAAATATAATCCGGCGCGTACCTGGACGGCAGAAAATTCGGTCGGTATCGGTGGGGCCTACCTGTGCGTTTACGGTATGGAAGGGCCCGGTGGCTATCAGTTCGTGGGCCGCACGCTTCAGATGTGGAACCGCTATCGCGACGTCACCGATTTTGCCGGAAAACCCTGGCTACTGCGCTTCTTCGATCAACTGCGTTTTTACCCCGTATCCGCCGGGGAACTGATGCAAATCCGCCGCGATTTTCCACTGGGACGCTATCCGCTGCGCATTGAGCACAGCACGCTGCGGTTAAGCGATTATCAGCAGTTTCTTGCTCAGGAGGCGCAGAGCATCGCGGCGTTTCGTGACCATCAGCAAAAGGCGTTTAATGCGGAACGCGATCGCTGGATCGCCAGCGGGCAGGCTCATTTCGACAGCCAGGAAAGCGTGGTGGAAGAGGGCGGCGATAGGTCATTACAGCAGGGCGAACAGGGCGTCGAAAGCCCGGTTTCCGGCAATCTCTGGCAGGTGCAAACCACGGCGGGAAGTCGCGTGCATGCGGGGGATGTGCTGGTCGTGCTGGAATCCATGAAAATGGAGATTCCGCTACTGGCACCATGCGACGGCATCATTCAGCAGATAAACGTGCAGCCAGGCAGTGCTGTGCGCGCGGGACAGCGGGTTGCGGTGATAAGGGAAGAGAACGTCTGAAGCGGGAGCGGTTTCGGGCCCCGGATAGCGGTTATCGCCGGGGCTGATCACGCTCGTTGGTGATCTCCGTCTGGCGCGAAGCCGGTACCTGAGCTTCTTTATTGCTGAAGGTCCGTAAGTCTGTTCAGGAAAAGGTGGAGTAGGGTACGATTTACAGGCCTGTAACCGGCTGCGCCGGGCGTACGGCGCCGTTCAGCCTCTGCGCCATCTTTTATGTCATCTTGCGCCTTAATGCCGCTGAAGCGGCATTCTGAATACGGCTCTCACTACAGGGGGTAGTTCAGATTAAAACGTCCGCTTTGTGCCAGAAGTGAACGTTGCTAAAATCGAGCCTCCTTAAAAGGCGGGGCTGGTCAACTGTATGACTTTTTTATCACGAGCGGGGATAAAACCGCCTGAGCCCGGTGAGGGCATTTCGCCTGTCATCTTCTTATCAGAACCTGATTTTGCCCTTTTTAAAATGCCTTTACTCATTCAGTCCTGTGAGGATGTATAGTTGAGACCCGGGCCGTACCGAAAGGCCCGAATCAATAAATTCTCCCAGCCACGCTATGGCTTCTGAGATTTTACTCAGGCTTTCGTCGCGGCAGTTGCCTGTTGCCGTAAGCCCGGGTTCATCCAGAAGGGAATGAATGTTTATGCCTTTTCCGCCAGAACAGGATGCAGTGCGGCTTCGCTGATAATGACGTGTGTCGTGTTTTCATCTCGTTGTGACACAGTCATCTGCTCAGTCTGGATCTGGCAAAATCATCACTCACCGTGATGATTACGAAGGTGCTGTCTGCCGGACAACAATTGGCTGTGTATGCTCATGAAAAAGTTTCGTCGAAAAAAGGCGATTTAATCTGCGGTATACCTTTCGCTACATGCTGTGATAAAAGCATACGAAATGCGCGTGTTCTGAGAGATAAGAAATGAAATACTTTAAAAAAAAAGGGGCAGGGTGGCCCCGTATCAATGGTTCTGTGTTGCTGTGTTATTATTATCACGTTTCTGGTTAAGGGTCTGTCTGTTACAGTTTATCGTCATGGTTACCTTTTTCTTTAAAATAAATTCAAATTTTTTAACTGTCACAGCGAAAGGTTTATACGTTTAAATAACGAAAGCTGGCGGGCGTATTTTTCCTGAAGCCTCCGGGTTTATTAATTCATCCGGTTATTAAATGCCGGGGAATGGATGCGAAGGCGTTTTTCCCGGGGTTCAGTGGTGCTCCGGAAGCTACTTTATAAAATGCTCATAATGAAAGTTCGGTTAATAAAAAAGAGCCCCCGCCTCAGAGCGGGGGCGAACCAAATTCACGGTTCCAGGCTTCTTTAGCGGCGGGAGCCAGCAGGCACCTGCACTCCCAAATTATGTTGTGAAAAAGGATTTTCACAAGCGAGGCGGCAAATGTTGCCGGTAATCAGCCAGCAGTATCCTTACCTGCCCCGCATAAAAATTCACACCGGAACGAAAGTTTTTTTAAATTTCATAATGACTTATCCCTTGCTGTATAAAGATGCGACGCAATTCTGAGTTTTTACAGATGTATGCTGCTGCAGAATGCCATACCTGCCCGTTTATTTAATTTTCTGTCGCTGACCTCACAGGCTTTCACGTTTTTAATGGTTGCGTTAACTTTCTGAAATTAAGTTAAAGCATCCGTCAGGGTAAATTAAAAGTACCGCATCGCTTAAAAAGGTTAGGTACCAGACGATTTCCTTAAGGATAATTCATACCATTAATTTCAGGTGTTAAAGGCAAAGGGGAAGTTAAGTGATTTGCGTCAATAAAATTCATTATTTTTATACTGACAACCAGAACAGGCATAAACAATACATCTTTCTGGCCGATAAACAGTTGAACCCTGAGGTGATATATGGCTCAGGGCATTATTCAACACTGGGATAATTTAAATGAATATTATAAAAAAATTTAGGGGTTTAAAAATTGGCGGTAAGCTGGGGCTGGGCTTTACGCTGGTCATACTGGCCTCTGTTATCATATCGGCGCTGGCGTTTCGCTGCTTTTTAAGCATTCAGGATAACTCGGCCAAGCGTGACGTCACCGTTCAGATGCTGGACACGCTGGCGAAAGCCAGACTTAACCGCACCCTTTTTCAGTACACCCGCGAGAAAAAGTTTATCGACCTTAACGGCGAGGCAATGAATCAGCTTTTTGGTTTACGAAACAGCCTCAGTAAATACGCGTGGTCAGCCGAAGGGGAAGAGAGGCTTTCTCTCCTGAGTACGATTCTTACGCAGTACCAGGGAAAGCGTCAGGCCTTTCTTGAAAGCAGCGACAGGGCCGCGCTTGCGCTGAGTGAAATACACACACTGGGCCTGGTCTCACTGGCTGAAAAACTGGTCGCCCGCCAGGCTTCCGTTTCTGCTGATATTGTTACTTCACTTCTTTCACTCAGCTTCAAAACAGAGCAGGCAGCATTTTATGTCCAGGAGTTTATCAGAAAGCCGGAGGCTTCGGTGCTTGATAAATTCAGTGGAGTCAGTGACACAATTTCTCCGCTTCTGAACCCGCTCAGAGGCGTTTCTGACAGCGCCCTTGATGCATTGCTGGCAGACCTGGAGCAAAAAATGAGTTCGGGCTCCGTAAAGTTAAATAATTACCTCCTTTCGGTGAAGGCTGAAAGTCTGGCCTCAGATGAAATGACCGAAGCGGCAGGCAAACTGAGTCAGTCCATCACCGGCCTCGCGTTTTTTCAGTCAGAGCTGGCTGCGAAGTATATCCAGAACGCACTCTGGGAAATTGGTTTTGCAACCCTTGCCTGCATCATCCTCAGCCTCCTGATTGCCTGGCGGATGACGCGGAGCATCACCGTCCCGCTGAGAGAAACCCTTTCGTCTGCACAGCGCATTGCTGAAGGTGACCTGACCTCCGAAATCACCACCTCCCGTACCGATGAGCTCGGCGAGCTGATGTCTGCCGTGGGCGCGATGAACCAGAGCCTGCGTAACATCATCTCCCGGGTCAGGGACGGTGTGAATAACGTTGCCCGCGCCTCATCTGAAATTGCGGCCGGTAACACCGACCTGTCCTCACGCACAGAGCAGCAGTCGGCTGCGGTGGTCGAAACCGCTGCAAGTATGGAAGAACTGACATCCACCGTTAAGCAGAATGCGGAGAATGCTCATCACGCCAGCCAGCTGGCCACCGAGGCGTCACACAATGCCAGCCGCGGCGGGGAAATTATCAGTGACGTGATCAGCACTATGGGCGGAATAAGTCAGAGCTCAGGTAAAATCGGTGAAATCATCTCCGTCATTAACGGCATCGCTTTCCAGACGAATATCCTGGCGCTCAATGCCGCGGTCGAGGCGGCAAGGGCAGGAGAGCAGGGACGGGGATTCGCGGTTGTTGCCGGTGAAGTCCGCAACCTTGCACAGCGCAGCTCACTTGCTGCCAAAGAAATTGAGGCGCTGATAAGTGAATCCATGAGCCGGGTGAGTAACGGGACTGAACTGGTTAACCGCGCCGGTGTTACGATGGAGGATATCGTCAAGTCTGTAACGCAGGTCAGGGATATTATGGGCGAGATTGCCGCTGCGTCTGACGAACAGAACCGGGGAATTACCCAGATTGCGCAGGCCATGACGGAGATGGATACCACAACCCAGCAGAATGCTGCGCTGGTTGAAGAGTCATCCGCAGCGGCCAGCAGTCTCGAGGAACAGGCGCTTGAACTTGAAAAAACGGTTGCCGTTTTCCGCGTGCCTTCTTCCGGACTGTTGACGCCGGGGGCTAAGGTGGCCACACCCGTGTTAAAGCCTCTGCCGGCCGTCAGAACGCCGGAAGCGAACTGGGAAACGTTCTGATAATCATCCTGCAGCCAGAGCCGGGCTTGAGGCCATCTGGCTGCATCCTTCAGTGCGGGTGAGGTAGTTAATGTGTGATGGAAACTGTAGCAATGCATCGCATGTTTATATCGGTAAGGCAGTGGAAGCCCTTTTTTATGATGCTGAATCAGTCAGCCGGGCGAAGGTCATTGCCAGGTTGAGTCTGCTGTTCAGGGAAGAGCCTGACCCGGCAAGGCAAAACGAGATAATAAGTGCCCTCATTCTTCTCAGTGAGCCCGTCAGTACCAAAACAGGCTTGCAGGATTACCGGACGTAAACTTTCTGCGCTCACGTCCGGTTTGTCCCAGAAGCACATACCACCTGATTTGTATGCAACTTATTAAAGGCAACAGGTTATTAACTTATGCATCACTGTCCTGAGGCTCTGGCTGATTTCAGCCGGGCCGCAGAACAGTGATTAGTTGAACACACCGTTAATCATGGCGGTCACAACCGCAGTGCTTAACGCAACAAGCACTAAATCATCGCCCACAGCACGCCACTCGTAGCCCGGATAATGAGGCAGTGCATTTATCATTGATGCTGGCAAATTTTTCCTAGCGATACCCGGTGGCAATGGTTTACCACGCGCAACTTTTTTAGCGATTCCCGGCGGCAGCGACTGATAGCCCACCAGACCATAGTTGATGGCAAGGGCACGTGCACGGGAAAAGTTGATGTCAGATTCGACATGATCGGGTTGTCTGCCATTCTTGCGATATCCATGTTCGTTCTTCGACTGTGTGTAACCCTGCCCTTTATTTCCGTGCGCGCCATTATTACCGTGACTGCTGTTGCCATTGCCATTGCCGGGATTTGCATAAACAGGTGCAGCAAAAACGGCGAAACTTATCACCACCGCTAAGGCTGTTTTAAGAGTGCATTGTGCAAGCATGAAAGATTTCCTTAAAGGTATTTATCGCTTCATCAAAATATAGGACGAGGCTACAATCTTAACCATGTCATGATGTCTGAAATTAAAGCCTCTTGGTGAGTTGAGAAAAAAGAATTTTAGTAATCCGGTAGTTGATTAATAAATGAATGGTCTTGCTGTTTACTGGTGGAAGAAAACCGCATTCAAGTTGTGTCAGATAAAGTATTTCTGGAAAGGTAATTTCGTTTGATCATTATGTGATGCGGAATTCACTGGCTGTAGATATCGAGTAAGAGCAATGGCGGTAAGCAGCTATTGTTAGTTTACTGTTCAAGTGGCTGCTTATCGCTGATAGCAGACTACGCCCGGTTACTATCATGAGCTCTTCAGTCAGCAAAGTGTCAACTCAGTCTGAGTCAGGTATTTCAAGTAGCACAGGAATCACCGTTACAAAAGTCAGTTCCCGTTTTCAGGGGACCATAACAACATTGAGCAATGTTTTCGCATCAGTGTATCGATGGTCACCATATCACACCTCTACAACATTTCTGTCATGTCTGTTATCGCTCTTCATGCCTGCTTAAAGGCCCGTCAGATTGATTCCGCCATAATGTTGACGGCCGAAGCAATGTTTTCGCTCTTTATGCCACCGTAGCCCAGCACAAAGCCGTTGCTCTGACGGGGCTGAAAATAATAGTGCCCGAGCCCCCTTAACGCGACACCTTTGCTGGCCGCACTGGCCGTCATCCTGTTTGTATCAACTGACGCGTTAAACAGGGCCGTCAGGTGCAGCCCTGCATTCCCCCCTGACATCGTGACTTCATTGCCAAAAGCCTGAGTCAGCGCGCTGCGCAGCGTGTGCTGACGCTCAGCGTAAATCCCGCGCATCCGTCTGATATGGGTGGAAAAATAGCCTTCACTGATAAAGTCAGCCAGCGCCGCCTGCACCGTAAACTGGCCGGGGCGATAAAGCTGAACCAGCCCTTTTTTAAAGGCGCCCGCGAGTTTTTCCGGCAACACCATATAGCTGATGCGTAATCCCGGAAACATGACTTTACTGAACGTCCCGCAGTAAATGACGCGCTGGTAGCAGTCCAGCCCCTGCAGAGACGAGACCGGACTCCTGTCGTAACGGAACTCGCTGTCGTAGTCGTCCTCAACGATCCAGAAGCCGTATTCGGCAGCCAGTTCGGTGAGCTGACGCCTGCGCTGCAACGTGAGCGCAACGCCCATCGGATACTGATGTGACGGCGAGGTGAACAGCAATCTGGGAAACGGGGCCGCAAACGAAAACTGGCTGATATCAATGCCCTGATCATCAACGGGTACGGGGATAACGTTCAGTCCTGCTGCCTGCCAGAGCAGGGCGGTGCTCCAGTTACAGGGGTCCTCTGTTAACGCACTGTCACCGGGATCCGCCAGCATATGGGCGCACAGGCTCAGTGACTGATTACTGCCCATGGTGATAAGGATTTGTTCCGGCTGGCACACCACCGAGCGGGAAACCTGCAGGTAATGCGCAAGCGCTTCGCGCAAAGGTAAATAGCCACCTTCGCTGTCGTAGCCGGTCATGTGCGCCGCGGGCCGACGGATATGGCGGTTCTGCATGCGCTTCCACACCGGAAAGGGAAAGTTACTGGTTTCAACTACCCCGGGCACAAACGCGCCTGCATGCTGCGAAACGCCGGAAACACCTGAAATCATGATTTTCGCCCGCGATGACAACGCCGCCTGGGCCTCTGAGAGCGCAGGCACCAGCCGGGGAGTTGCTGAAGGTGCAATGTCGGCGACAAAGGTGCCTTTGCCACGCTGGCAAAGAATGTAGCCCTCAGCGGAGAGTCTGTCATAGGTCAGCGTCAGCGTCATACGTGACACACCGAGCTCAGCAGAAAGCTGACGTGTTGAGGGCAGCCTGGATCCGGAAATCAACATGCCACCCAGTATCGCCTTCTGAATAATGCTGAAAATCCTGACCTGCAGGGGACGATGCGCACCGGCATCAATATCCTGAAGAATAAGGTCACAGAGCAGAACGGATTGTGGAGTGGACATAAAAATTGATCCGGATTGGCTATAGAGAGTCAGTCCATTATGTCTTATTTTTCAGCCAACCTCATCGGGGGGATAATCACGCTGTGCCATCATCCGCACTTTTTATTGTCGGGTAACGGGGCGGCTGTGAAATCGGTTGCTTCAACACCGGGACAAGCTATGGCGCAGTCTTATGATGTCCGGCTTCATGCCAGTATGATCACGTCGGTGGACGCGTCTTCGCCGCAGCGCATTGAGGATTTTGTCAGGCGAAATTATGGCTGGGAGGCCCGTGCTCACCGGCTGGCGAGCGAGCGGGATGAGCTTTTTTGCCTGGAGGATGCTTCCGGGAAGCGCGGTATATTGCGGCTGGCCAACCCCGCTGACTGTCCCGAAACAACGGATCTGCAGGTGCAGGCGTTGCAGTGGATAGCCCGTCAGGCACCGGATTTACCAGTACCGAGAATCATAAAAAGTCGGACCGGCCAGACTGTATTATTAAGTCAGACACTGGATGCTCAGTCCGGGACGCCACCGCGTCTGACCTGGCTCAGCACCTGGCTGGACGGCGTGCCTCTGCGAACTTTACCGCACAGTGAGGCACAGTTCTTTAATATCGGTGTGATGCTGGCCCGACTGGGACACGTTTTAAAAGACTTTCGTCATGATGGTGCGTTCCGGCCTTTAAACTGGGACCTGAGTCATATCGCTGACTGTCAGGTCTT
>Ga0157363_1000081_pt1 | contig 72365 bp, 53 predicted proteins | sample AttsexASBM1_FD_111477 | JGI IMG/M metagenome (GOLD analysis project Ga0157363, IMG submission 111477) | Fungus gardens microbial communities from leaf cutter ant in Ribeirão Preto, State of São Paulo, Brazil - Atta sexdens ASBM1 | ecosystem: Host-associated > Fungi > Mycelium > Unclassified ... | reverse complement strand
CCTGCTGACCTGCTGACCTGCTGACCTGCTGACCTGCTGACCTGCTGACCTGCTGACCTGCTGACCTGCTGACCTGCTGACCTGCTGACCTGCTGACCTGCTGACTCAGGATTTTGCGTCCACAGGACAGCTTTCTGTTCCTGATTAAAGTCAATTCGAACACGCATTCTCATAGCGGGCATCCTGCTGGCTCGCCGTGAATCCGCGTTCTTTCCTGCTTCCGGGCGCACGCTGGCAGCTTCCGTGCCATAAAAAAAGCGGCCCGCAGGCCGCTTAGCTTACATGATGACTTCTGCCGTTATTTTTTACGTGCGTACTTCAACGAGTCGAGCGCCACAGCAAAAATAATGATGCCGCCCTTGATGATGTACTGCCAGTACGGGTTAATGCCGATATAGGTCAAGCCGTAGTTGATGACGGTGAAGATCAACACACCGGTCACGACACCGGCCACCGTCCCCACACCACCGGCAAAAGACACACCACCGACGACGCAGGCCGCGATAGCATCCAGCTCGTACATAAAGCCAAGGTTGTTCGTTGCCGAGCCGATACGGCCCGCTTCCAGCATACCGCCGAAAGCATAGAACACGCCTGAAAGGGCATAAATCAGAATCAGGTTCAGGTTGACGTTTACGCCGGAGACTTTTGCCGCTTCCGGGTTACCGCCAATGGCAAAAATGTTTTTACCGAAACGCGTTTTGTTCCACAGAATCCAGACGAACACGATCGCAATCACCGCATAGAAGGTGATGTAGGACAGCTTAAAATCCCCGAAACGCAGGAAGCCTTGCGTGAAGGTTGAGAAGCCGTCATAGAAGCCTGCAATCGGTGATGCGCCTACGAAGTCGTAATACAGCGAGTTGATACCGTAAACGATAATCATGGTACCCAACGTAGTGATAAACGGCGTCACTTTCAGGTAAGCAATAATCACGCCGTTCACCAGGCCAATAACGGCACCAATCGCACAAACAATCAGGATCACCACAGGAATCGGTACGGTTTCCAGATGTGGGAACACTTTGTTTGGGTTATCCATAGCCTGCAGCAGCGAAGCGGCCACGATAGCGGCGAGGCCAACCTGACGACCGGCTGACAGGTCTGTCCCCTGAGTCACAATCAGTCCCGCAACGCCCAGCGCAATGATAATACGCACCGAGGATTGGGTCAGAATGTTACTCAGATTCATTAAACTTAAGAACGTCGGATCCTGGAAAATAATAATCGCCAGCAGTACCAGTAGCACGACATAAATGCCACCCTCTTTCAGCCAGGTTAGCGCATTCTTTTTTGTAGTCGCTTTCATGTTAACAGCCCTTACTTCATTAAAGGTGTAATGACGCTAAACGCAATATTTCGTTCTGCGTAGTCGTTTTTGTATCAACAATGCCAGCGACCAGACCGTTACTCATGACCAGAATACGATCGGTGATGCCTAACAGCTCTGGCATTTCGGAAGAGATAATAATGATGCCCTTTTCTTTTTTTGCCAGCTCAGCCATCAGCTGGTAAATCTCGAATTTGGCCCCCACATCAATACCGCGAGTGGGTTCATCGAGCATCAATATTTCGGGCTGCGTCAGCAACCAGCGTCCAATAATCACCTTCTGTTGGTTACCACCTGAAAGCGAACCAATTTGGGTGTGGTGGCCTGGCGTTTTTACCCGCATGGAGTCGATAACCCATTGGGTATCACTCTTCATACGCTTATTATCCAGCAGACCAATGTTGTTCTTATATTTTTTGATATTGGAGATGAGAGAATTAAAACCAATATCCAGAAACGCATAAATACCGGTAGAGCGACGTTCTTCCGTCACAAGAGCAAAGCCATGATTGATGGCTTCGTTCGCCGTGTGATTATTAATCGTTTTACCGTGCAGTTTAATTGTGCCGCCCGATTTTTCGCGAATGCCAAACAGCGTTTCGACGATATCCGTACGTTTTGCACCGACCAACCCGGCAATACCGAGTATCTCCCCTTTACGCAAATCAAACGAAATATCACGAATAGAGGGCTGACGCAGAGAGGTTAAATTGCGCACCTCAAGAATGGTCTCGCCCGGCACATTTACGCGATCCGGGAAGCGCTGGCTTAATGAACGCCCCACCATCATGGCGATGATCTTATCCATGTCCAGCCCTTCGAGCGGCTGGGTTGCAATCCACTGACCGTCACGCAGAACCGTAATTTCATCACACAACTGGAAGATCTCTTCCATTTTATGTGAAATATAAACAATGCCGCAGCCGCGATCTTTCAGCTTACGGATAATCGTGAACAGATGATTAACTTCTTTTTCCGTCAACGAGGATGTCGGTTCATCCATGATCACGATTTTGGCGTCATAAGAAAACGCTTTGGCAATCTCAATCATCTGCATTTGCGAGACGGAGAGATGCGCGACTTTGTCACGGGGATCGATGTTAATATCCAGCTCGTCAAAAATCGCTTTGGTATCACGGTACATTTTTTCCTGATCGACAAAGAAGCCTTTGCGTGGATAACGCCCAAGCCACATGTTGTCCATCACGGTACGCTGTAATACCAGGTTTAATTCCTGGTGAACCATTGACACGCCATTTTCCAGCGCCTCTTTGGAACTTTTAAAATCTATTTCCTGCCCTTGAAAAAGAATACTTCCGGTATCTTTTTTGTAGATACCAAATAAACATTTTAACAACGTTGATTTACCAGCGCCGTTTTCACCCATCAGTGCATGAACGGAGTGAGGCCGCACTTTTAAATTTACGTTGTCGAGAGCTTTAACGCCGGGAAATGATTTACTGACGTTGGTCATTTCCAGCAGATATTCGCGCTGCGCGGTCGTATTATCACTGGCCATAATTTACCTGGCTAAAAAACGGTGATGACATAAAAAAGGCGCAGCAGCCGCCGCGCCCGTTTGCACATAATTATTTCTGGAACTGAGACAGGTTTTCCTGATCAACCGGTACATAGGGTACGCGTACGATCTTATCGACCATCTTGAAGTTGGTGCCTTCGGTGGCCGGTTTACCATCGGCAAGGTTCTTCGCCATATCGATGGTGGCTTTCGCCTGGTTTTCCGCATCGTTCAGCACCGTACCGGCCATCGCGCCAGATTTAACCAGCGCCAGCGCCTCAGGTAAGGCATCCACACCAAATACCGGTATAGAAGACATGTTGTGTGCCTTCAGCGCTTCAACAGCCCCCATCGCCATCGCATCGTTGTTCGCGATTACCACTTCGATTTTCTTGGCGTTAGGGCCTGACAGCCAGGCGTCCATTTTGTCTTTAGCCTGTGCGGTATCCCACATCGCCGTATCCATCGCTAACTGCTGGGTTTTCACACCATCTTTGTTCAGCGTATCGATAACATATTTAGTACGCGCTTCAGCATCAGGATGGCCTGGTTCGCCTTTCAGCAGCACATACTGGATCACACCGTCTTTGTTCAGATCCCAGGCCGGGGTCGCTTTCCAGTGCTTCTCAATCAGTTTGCCCTGAATCACGCCAGACTCTTTCGAATCGGTACCGACATAGTAGGCTTTATCGTAGCTGGCCAGCACTTTGGCGTTAGGTTCTTTGTTGAAGAACACAACCGGGATATCGTTCGCACGGGCTTTCTGTACCACTACGGCCGCTGCAGCCGGGTCGACCAGGTTGATGGCTAACGCTTTCACGCCTTTTGCCATCAGCACGTCAATTTGATCGTTTTGTTTTGACTGATCGTTCTGCGAGTCATTCATCAGCAGTTGGATGCCGCCCAACGTTTTGGCTTCTTTCTCGATGTCTTTACGTACCATCGACATAAAGTTGTCGTCGTACTTATAAATAGTCACGCCGATACGGGTATCAGCGGCGTGGGCTACTGCACCAAACATCATGCTGGCAACCAGTGCTGTGAGCGTGAAAACCTTCTTATTCATGGTATCTCCGGTTTTTCTGTAGGGTCTTTTTATGTTCTGCTGCGTCAAGCCGCGGAAGAACATCGGGTAAGAATTATCCGGCGAGGCAAGATGCGCTCTAAATCAGACTGAGCCACTGCTGTGCCGTGCCAAACTCGACTTCCATGTAGGTCAATGCGTCCGTAAAGCGTGTGTTATAAGCCTGAACCAACGATGCTGTCGGTGCCCTCAACGGGAGAGTGGCGTTACATAATGTTTCAGTACTGTAAGACGTTGCCATCATAGTGATAGCAATGTTAATTAACTGTGAATACAATCACAGATTGAAAACGGTTACATCGCGGAATCGCCTGAATTAGTGACGGACTCCACACTTTGCTTTTGCGCGACGGAATGGCGGCGAACGAGGGTGGGCATAAAGATATGTTTCGCCGTAGTGTCAAGACAGCCTGCCGCGCCCTGCAGGGCCAGTTCAGTGGCAAGTTTTGCCATAGAAACAATAGGATAACGGACTGTGGTAAGTTGAGGATCGGTGTACCGCGAAACCGGAATATCATCGAAGCCGACGACAGAAAAATGGTGCGGTACCTGAATGCCATTGTCTTTCAGAGCGGTAAGGGCACCGGCCGCCATACCATCGTTATAGGCGAAAATGGCGCTGAGATTCAGATTGCGTCCCAGCAGTTCCACCATTGCGGCTTCGCCCCCTTGCATATCCGGCTCTGCGCTGGCTATCCAGCTTTCCTGTGGGCGGATTCCCTGCTCTGCCATCGCCTGTAACCAGCCTTCACGCCGTTGATCCACATCTTCAATGGGATGACTGGAACAGAGATAGCCGATGCGGGAATGCCCCTGTTGCAGCAGCATGCGTGAGGCCATTAAGGCCCCGGTCACATTATCCAGACTGACGCAACGGGCCTCATAACCCGGTATGCTGCGGTTGATAACCACCATACCTGGCACCTGACTCATAAAGCCCGCCAGCTCTGCGTCTGAAAGCGTTTTCGCATGGACCACCAGCGCATTGCACCGTTGCCGTATCAACACTTCGATAGCGTGACGCTCTTTTTCTTCCTGATGCCAGGAGTTGCTGATCAGTACATGTTTCTGGACGCGCTGTGCCACGGTATCCACCGCTTTGACCAGCGCGCCAAAAAAGGGATCGGAGACATCCATGACGACGACGCCGATCGTATCGCTCACCTGGGTTGCCAGCGCCTGAGCATTGGCATTTGGGCGATAGCCCAGAGCGTCAACCGCCTGTAACACGACGTCACGTGTTTCAGCGGTGACCGCGCTGCTGTTATTTAGTACGCGCGAGACAGTCGCTACGGACACGCCCGCCTGACGCGCAACATCTCGAATGGTTATCATGCAGCACTTCCAGAGAGAAAAGGCATTACGCCGGTTATGGCACCGGCGCTATTCTGTCAGGGAAGTGCACGGGACAGCGTGAATTGCGTCACATCAATGAAAACGGTTACATACAATTCTGCAACCTTTGTGATGACCGTCATTATCTTTCTGAGGATGACGTGGGGTGCGGCGCGGCAAGAAAGCGTGTCAGACGACGCCAGATCCATTCCACCGGCCCCTGCGGGAAATAGCGTAGCCACAGCACGGAAAACAGCAGGTTAATACACCATATGCCTGGCACCATCATGACCAGTTGCCCGCGCGTAAAGTGCATAAAAAGCCCGAAGCGGTAGAACAGCGTAGTGCCGATCAGGGACTGCAGCAGATAGTTACTGAGCGCCATGCGGCCCACACACTGAATAGCATAACTCATCCGCCAGCGCTGAATGGCTGGCCAAAATCCAAAGCACAGTGCGGCATAGCCGATACTGATTAACGGGCTGGCAAGATCACGCGGCAGTTGTAAATAGAACGCACTCCAGCGTGCATCCCAGTCCACAAACCATTGCGCAGCTACACCTGCCGTCGCTATCCCCAGCCCAATCGGCAGTAACATCCGCGCAACGCGCCGGTAATGGGACACGGGAAACGTTCCTTTCAGCCAGCCGCTACGTAACAAGGCAGCGCCCAGCAGCATCAGTCCGGCCAGTTGCCAGCCATACTGCGCCACCAGCGCCATTAAACCGGAGGAGAGGTTATCCAGGCGGATGCGTACCGCCGCCAGCCCGCCGTTGACCTTCCAGAACTGTTCATACTGAATGTCTGCGGCGCCGGGCAACCACGAGCGTGACGGCTCGGCGCTGCTAATCAGGGCAAAGATCAGCAACAGCGCACAGCCCACCAGATAAAGTAAAATCCCGGTATTGATTAGCCCACGCGTGGACGGCGCATCGCGCAGCATCCGCCAGACGATCAGGCCGATAATGCCGTAATCCAGCAGGATATCGCCTTCCCAGATAAAAATGCTGTGAAGAAACCCCAGCAGCACCAGTAATGACAGACGGGCGGAAAGCCAGCGACTTCCGCGCGGCAGCTGCAGTTGCAACCCCGCGCCAAACAGCAGCGCAAAGAGCGTCAGAAATTTAAGCTGCGCGAAGATATCGGACAGCGCCCATGTCCAGGCATCAGACAAGGTGACGCTGCCCTGCCAGGCAGGATTGAGATAGGCCGCAGAAGGTAAGCCAAAACCAATAATATTCAGCAACAGGATGCCGAGAATGGCACAGCCGCGAATAAAATCCAGCGCAAGGTAGCGTTGCATAGCGGCTCCTGACGGACCCGGCAGGCGCATCTGCGCCCACCTGTCGATATTAACTGTGACGCACCGCGCGCAGAAATTCCTGACGGGTATTCTGGCTGGATTTAAACAGACCGCCCAGGGAAGTGGTCGTGGTGGCACTGGTGGCATCCTTCACACCGCGTGCTTTTACACAGTAGTGGACGGCATCAATGGAAACAGCAACGTTATTGGTGCCTAACAATGTTTGCAGCGCCAGCAGCACCTGCTGAGTCAGACGCTCCTGCACCTGAGGTCGCTGGGCAAAAAACTGCACGATGCGGTTAATTTTGGACAAACCAATCACTTTGTCTTTGGGAATATAGGCGACGGTGGCTTTGCCATCGATAATCACAAAGTGATGTTCACAGGTGCTGGTCAGCGTAATGTCGCGTACCGTGACCATCTCGTCCACCTTCATCTTGTTTTCGATAAGGGTGATTTTGGGGAAATTGGCGTAATCGAGACCGGAAAAGACCTCATCGACATACATTTTGGCAATGCGGTGCGGGGTTTCCATCAGGCTGTCATCTTCAAGATCCAGATTCAGCAGCTGCATGATTTCCGTCATATGGCCTGCAATCAGGCTTTTGCGCGTTTCATCGTCCATTTCACGCGTAGGTGCACGCAGCGGCGTTTCCAGCCCACGCGCCAGCAGCGCTTCGTGAACCAGTGCAGCTTCCTGACTTAAGGTACTCATCTTACTCTTCTCCGGCAGGTGTTGCGCCCGCAGTCTGTTACCTGCGGGTCATATTACTGAGCGCGTATTGTGAGACTTTCTGTGCAGGGAATCCAGCAATCAATCTGATTGGAGATGAAAGCTTTTCACGCGACCCGCCGCCACACTAACAGGCCCGCCCAGACCAGACTGGCGCCTGCTACCCATAACGCAGGCTCAAGGTGGTGCAGAAACAGGGTTGAAAGTGAGGAAAGTAAGGGGCCAGCCAGTTGCCCAATCGCATAGCCGGTGGTCAGTAAGCCCGCCATATAGCGCGTATGCTGCGGAGCCAGTTCACGCGCGCAAAGCAGCGACAACTGCACGACACTCAAAAAGCCCCCGCCCACCAGCAGCGCACCAAGTAACAAACCACCGAACCCCGGCAACAAGGCGGCCGCCAGCACGCCCAGCGCCTGGGCCCAGAGCGTGATGGCCAGGCGGACATGCGCCTGCCCCATTCGACGCGTCACAATACCGATGACGATGCCCAGCATCGCCGCCCCGCCAAATACCGGCCAGACCAGTTGCGCCAGCGCACTGCCCGGAAAACGGGCTGCCGCCATTTGCGACAAAAAGGTGGCAGGCAAAATATAGCCAAACCCCGCCAGGCTGTAGCTCAGGACCAGCCGCCGCAGGTTGGGCGTCAGCGTCAGCGGCGCTGGTACCTGCCCTGCCCGGTGCAGCGCCCCCGTACGCGGCAGGTTGCGGCAGATGGCCGCCACCAGCACGGCGGCCAGCACAGCGTAAATGCCCCACGCCAGCGTCACAGAGACCTGTAAACTGTGTAAGATGACCGCCAGCAGGCCGCTGATGAAAATGCCAGCGCCGGGACCGGCAAAGACCGCCGCCGACAGACCAGGACGACCGTGATGATGCAGTTGCTCATTGCTCCACGCGGCCACCAGCACCATGGCCCAGCCGCTGGCCCAGCCAATCACAAAGCGAATGATCCCGTGCAGCCAGGGGCCCCCGGCACAGGCTGACAACGCGGTTAACACCACCGCGCCCCAAACCCCCAGATGCAGCCGCCACTCCACACGCTGCTGCGCGCGCATCGCGTAAAAGGAGCCGCACAGGTAACCCAGATAGTTTAATGCTGCGACCACACTGGCACTGGTCAGGGTTAACTGATCAGCCTGAATCAGTAAAGGCACCTGGGGCGTAAACGCAAAACGGCCGATGCCCATGACGACAAACAAGGTCAAAAACGCACTTATCGCGACGCGAAATGCCATTGGGCACCTCAGTTTTTTTAAATTGAAACTTGCGTACAGCATGAACGATGCTTAGAATCACGAAAAGTGAATAATATTAACCAACTTGTTTACAGGAAGAGAACACATGGATTTAGTCCAGCTACGTATGTTCTGTTCCGTGGCAGAGAGCGGTTCTCTTGCCCGTGCTGCGGAACAACTGCATCGGGTGCCTTCTAACCTCACCACGCGCCTGCGCCAGTTGGAAGAGGAACTGGGTGCCGATCTGTTCATTCGGGAAAAACAGCGCATTCGCTTATCCCCGATGGGCCATAACTTTCTTAACTATGCGCAGCGCATTCTGGCCCTGAGCGATGAAGCCTTAAGTATGGCGCGCACCGGTAAGCCTGGCGGGAATTTTGCGCTGGGCTCGATGGAAAGTACGGCGGCAACGCGCCTGCCTGGCCTGCTGGCTGCCTATCATCAGCGTTTTCCGGCGGTCGCCTTATCGCTGATCACCGGCACCTCCGGTGAAATTATCGATCGGGTTCGCGAAGGAACACTGGCCGCGGCGTTGGTCGACGGGCCGGTTCAGCACGACGATCTGAATGGCTGTATTGCGTTCCGTGAAGAGATGGTGCTCATCACTGACCTTGACCACATCCCGGTGACGAGCGCACGCGATACTCAGGAAGATACGTTGTTTGCGTTCCGCAACAGCTGCTCTTACCGGGTGAAACTGGAAGCCTGGTATCGCGACAGCCAGGCCGCGCCAAACAGCGTCATGGAGATTCAGTCTTATCATGCCATGCTGGCCTGTGTCGCAGGCGGTGCAGGCGTGGCGATGATTCCGGCGTCGGTCCTGAAACAGATGCCAGAGCGCGCACGGGTTCAGGTACACAGCCTGCCGGCGAAGTATCGTGATACTGCGACCTGGCTGATGTGGCGACGGGACGCCTTTACGCCCAATGTTGAGGCACTCAAGTACCTTATTATCGAACAGTTTCACGATCGTCCGCTCAACGATGAGCTGATGCATCCTTTACAGGCGGCGGAATAAGATTTCCGCGCTATTTTTAATGAATCACGACCATCCAGACGCCATAACGCGTCACAATCTGACTGGAAGAGGGATTGCATGAACATGATCAAAACCCGTGCCGCTGTCGCCTGGGCCGCTGGCGAACCACTGAAAATTGAAGAAGTGGATTTAATGCCGCCGCAAAAAGGGGAAGTGCTGGTCCGTATCGTTGCCACTGGCGTTTGTCATACGGATGCTTATACGCTGTCAGGTAGCGATCCGGAAGGCGTGTTCCCGGCGATTCTGGGTCACGAAGGCGGCGGTATCGTTGAAGCGGTCGGCGAAGGCGTCACCAGCGTGGAAGTGGGCGATCATGTTATCCCGCTTTACACGCCGGAATGTGGTAAATGTAAGTTCTGTCTGTCAGGCAAAACCAATCTGTGCCAGGCCATCCGCACCACACAAGGTAAAGGCCTGATGCCTGACGGCACGACGCGTTTCTTTAAAGACGGTAAACCCATTTTTCACTATATGGGCACGTCAACCTTCTCCGAATATACCGTCGTCCCGGAAATCTCTCTGGCTAAAATCAGTAAAGAAGCGCCACTGGAAGAAGTGTGCCTGCTGGGCTGCGGCGTAACCACCGGTATGGGCGCAGTGATGAACACCGCTAAAGTTAAAGAAGGCGATACCGTTGCCATCTTTGGTCTGGGCGGCATTGGTTTGTCAGCGATTATCGGCGCGAAAATGGCGAAGGCCGGCCGCATCATTGGTATTGATATCAATACCAGCAAATTCGACCTGGCCCGTAAACTTGGTGCGACCGATCTGATCAACCCTAAGGATTACGATAAACCTATCCAGGACGTGATTGTTGAACTCACCGACGGCGGCGTGGATTTCTCCTTTGAATGTATCGGTAACGTCAACGTGATGCGTTCTGCCCTGGAGTGCTGCCATAAAGGCTGGGGCGAGTCGGTGATCATCGGCGTCGCCGGTGCAGGCCAGGAAATCTCTACGCGTCCGTTCCAGTTAGTCACAGGGCGCGTCTGGCGTGGCTCTGCGTTTGGTGGCGTAAAAGGTCGCTCGCAGCTGCCTGGGATTGTGCAGGATTACCTCGATGGTAAATTTGCGTTGAACGACTTCATCACGCATACCATGCCGCTGGAAGAGATAAATGACGCCTTTGATTTGATGCACGAAGGGAAGTCGATCCGCTCCGTCGTTCACTTCAATAAGTAATCGGGGGCGCTATGACATCTTCTCTTGAGTTACTGGAAGAACACCGTATTTTTGGCGGCTGGCAGCAGCGCTGGCGTCATCCCTCTCAGGTGCTGAACTGCCCGATGACGTTCAGCATCTATTTGCCCCGTCCGCGCGGGGATTCGCCCCCACCGGTGGTGTGGTTTCTGGCAGGCCTGACCTGCAATGATGAAAACTTTACCACCAAAGCGGGTGCGCAGCGCGTCGCCGCTGAACTGGGGCTGGTGCTGATCATGCCCGATACCAGCCCGCGCGGTGAGGCGGTGGCCAATGACGAGGGCTATGATCTGGGCCAGGGCGCGGGCTTTTATCTCAATGCGACGCAGCAGCCTTGGGCGAGCCACTATCGGATGTTCGACTACCTTAGTGAGGAGCTGCCTGCGCTGATTGCCGATAACTTTAAGGTCAGTGAACGTCAGTCGATCATGGGGCACTCTATGGGCGGACACGGCGCGCTGATGCTGGCGTTACGCCTGGCAAACCGCTTTGCCTCCGCCTCCGCCTTTGCGCCGATTGTGAATCCCGCCGATGTGCCCTGGGGACAAAAGGCGTTCACCGCTTATCTGGGAGAGGATCGCCAGGCCTGGCGGGCATACGACAGCTGTCAGCTGATGCGCGAGGTTCAGCATCGCCTGCCGTTATTGATCGATCAGGGCGACAGCGATCAGTTTTTGGCGGATCAGCTTCAGCCGGAGCGATTAGAGGCAGTGGCGCAGGAGATGGATTTCCCGTTAACTCTGCGTATTCAGCCAGGCTACGATCACAGTTACTTCTTTATCGCCAGCTTCGTGGAAGATCATCTGCGCTTTCATGCGCAGCACTTGTTGGTGGGATAACACAACCGGGGATGGCGTGCGCCATCCCCGTTTTTTTACATCAGCCCTTCCCGGACTAATCCGTCAATCATGACCTGCGGCATTCCGCGGGAACAGTGCTCAATGCGGCCCTGCACGCCATAAACCTGCGCCAGCGTAGTGGGCGTGATCACGCTATCCGGTGCGCCTTCTGCGATTAACCGTCCCGCTTTGAGCATCAGCGCATGCTGCGCGTGACGTAAAGCGATATTGATATCGTGGACCACGACCACCGTCACCATATTGCGTAGCGCCGTCTCACGCCGCACTAAATCCATAACGTGGAACTGGTAGTTTAAATCCAGCGCACTCAGCGGTTCATCCAGCAGTAACAGCGCAGGCCGGCGAATCAACGACTGGGCCAGGCCAACAAGCTGCTTTTGTCCACCCGAGAGCTGATCCAGATACCGCATCGCCAGATGGGGAATGCCCAGTTGATCCAGCAGTCTCATGACATCGGCTTCACTGGCGGGACTGTGCAGGCCCGATGACGCACGCTGCGCGACGATAATGGACTCCAGCACATGCAGATGCACCCCCGCGGGCAACGATTGCGGCAGGTACACAACCTGTCTGGCCCGGCGGGCAAAGGGCTGAGTCATCAGATCTTCGCCGTTTAACCACAGTTCGCCCTGCCCTTTATTCAGCCCGGCCAGCGCACGCAGTAAGGTGGATTTACCGCAGCCGTTCGGTCCCAGCAGGACCGTGATTTCGCCACGCGGTAACGGCTCGACGTGAAGGTTATCAATGACCTGACGTTTAGGATAACCGGTGGTGAAGCCGCGCAGGCGTAATCCCTGTTCCATTACACATGCCCTCGGTGACGCAAAATGATACTCAGGAAAAACGGCACCCCAATGAGCGAGGTCACAATCCCGACCGGGATAATGGCTCCGGGAATCAGGTTTTTGGAAGCCACTGAAGCCAGCGACAGCACAAGGGCACCGGTCAGCGCACTGGCCGGTAGATAGAAGCGATGATCTTCGCCAAACATCATACGGGCGATGTGCGGTGCGACCAGGCCAATAAAACCAATCGGGCCGACAAAGGCAACCGCTAAGGCGGATAGCACACTAATACGCAGCAAAGTCGCCAGGCGCAGACGGCGCACGTCGATACCAAAACTCACGGCCCGGTCTTCCCCCAGGCGCAGTGCGGTCAGTTTCCAGCTACTGAGCAGGGAAAACGGCACCAACAGCACAAAAGCCGCGCTCAGTACGCCCAGTTTTTCCCAGGACGCACGCGCCAGGCTGCCCATGGTCCAGAACACCAGCCCCTGTAACGTATCTTCACTGGCGATAAACTGCATCATCGACACCAGCGCATTAAAGGTAAACACCAGGGCAATACCAAATAACACCACGCCAGATGACGAGACCTGTGTCCAGCGCGTAATGCCGTCCAGCATTAAGGCGGCCAGCAGAGCAAAGATAAACGCATTGGCTGAGATAAACCACTGACCGGAGATCCCCGGAATCCCTACGCCTAAAATAATGGCCAGTGCGGCGCCGAACGCCGCCGCCGAGGAAACGCCCAGCGTAAACGGACTGGCAAGCGGATTATTAAGGATGGTTTGCATTTCTGCGCCGGCAAGGCCCAGTGCAAGGCCGACCACGATGGCCATGAGCGCATAAGGCAGGCGGATATCCCAGACAATGACGCGCGTGCCTGCATCAACGCTCTCGGGTGAGAGCAGCGTGTGCCACAACGTCGATAGCGAAAGTCCGGCCGGGCCGAGCGTAAAGTCCAGAACCAGTGACGCAAGGATCGCCACCAGCAACGCCCCTATCCAGAACAGGCGGCGGCGCAAAACCTGATGATAATTTTTCAGTATGGGCTGATGGCCTGCTTCAGCACCAATCAACGAGGATTCCGTTGTCATGGTTCAATCCAGTAATGGCTCCAAAATTAAAAACGCAGCCACAATAGTGCAGGTGATAATAATTATCAATTCATGGAATGTTAATAGTGATGACGTAACGTAAAAGCGCACGGAGTTTACCGTGCGCTTTTAACCCGTTATGAGCGGGGAAATTCCATCTCACTGTATTTCACAATGCGTCCGCCCCGCACCAGCCTGTAACCCAGCCAGATCAGCAGGAACAAAGGCAGGCCAATATAGGTCGCTGCAACGCTGTACCAGTCAATGGTGTCCTGCAGGAAGGCCTGGTAATTCTGACCGAGCGTAATAATCAGACAGAGTACAAAGGCAAAAATGGGCCCCAGTGGGAAGAAGCCTGAGCGGTACGGCAAGTCGCTCAGATCGCGCCCCTGCGCCACATAACCGCGACGGAAACGATAGTGACTGATGGCAATCCCTAACCAGGCGATAAAGCCTGTCATACCGGAGGTATTCAGCAGCCAGAGATAGACTTCCTGATTACCAAATTTTGAGGTTAAAAAGCACAAACCCGCGACGACGGTGGTGGCCCATAACGCATTACGCGGTACGCCGCCTTTTGACAGCCGGGCAAAAATGCGCGGCGCTTTACCTTCACACGCCAGGTTATACAACATGCGCGTTGAGGCATACATCCCGGAGTTACCGGCCGACAGTACCGCCGTTAAAATCACCGCGTTCATGACCGCCGCCGCAGACAGCAGGCCGGCATTCTGGAACACCAGGGTAAACGGACTCACGCTGATATCTTTAATATCATTGTGCAACAGTTGCGGATCGGTATAGGGCAGAATCAGACTGATAATCAGAATGGCCAGCACATAAAACAGCAGGATGCGCCAGAACACCTGACGCACGGCGCGCGGAATGTTTTTCGCCGGATCTTCAGATTCACCCGCCGCTATGCCGATGAGTTCAGTCCCCTGGAAAGAAAAGCCGACAATCATTGCAACACCGATCATCGCCGCGAAGCCTCCGGCAAACGGCGCATCGCCTACCTGCCAGTTATGCCAGCCTGCATTTTCCGCGCCACGCATAATACCCACAATCATCAACACGCCCACCACGATAAAGATCACGACGGTGGCGACTTTGATCAAGGAGAACCAGTATTCGGTCTCGCCAAAGCCTTTGACTGAAATGTAATTGATCAGGAACATCAGGCTCAGGAACAGTGCGCTCCAGATCCAGCCCGGCGTGTCGGGGAACCAGTAATTCATAACCAGTTGCGATGCCACCAGGTCGACAGCAATGGTGACCGCCCAGTTGTACCAGTAATTCCAGCCCAGGGCGAAACCAAAGCCCTCTTCCACATATTTGGCACCGTAGGTGGCGAAGGAGCCGGAAACCGGCATAAAGGCGGCCAGTTCGCCGAGGCTGGTCATCAGGAAATAGACCATTAAGCCAATTAAGGCATATGAGAGTAATGCCCCGCCGGGGCCAGCTTGAGAGATGGTGGCACCGGATGCCACAAACAGACCTGTACCGATTGATCCGCCAATAGCGATCATGGTGAGGTGGCGTGCTTTTAGATCGCGTCGTAACGCAGGTTGTTGTGTTGTATTTGTGTCATTATGCATGTGTAAACATTACGCTGGGTAAAAATAAGGCGCGATTGTAGCAGCAAAGGCCACGCTGTATAGCGAATGCTACGCTGTTATTAGTTACCTTCATGATTGGCGCGAAATTATTAGCGGCGCCGCCTGTTTCCCTGAAATTCAAGGGGTTGAACCGCTGATTAAACCACCATTCATCGGGCGTTTACGTTTCCCGGCAGTACGATAAAAACCGCGACAGGGCCTTTGAGATGTGTTTTTGTCGATGGTGGATGCGATAAAGCGTGCGCGTCAGATTCGGCAAAGGCGTTTTCAGCTCAATCAGCGTCCCGGCGCTCAACTGCTCGGCAATCACACGACGTGATAAGCAACTGATGCCCATCCCGTGCCGCACGGCATGCTTTATCGCTTCGGAGTTGCCCAGCTCCATGCCCAACTGAAATGTCGGCAAATGGGACAACAGCAGATAATCGACAATCTCGCGCGTACCTGAGCCGCGCTCGCGGAGAATCCAGGTGGCCTCAGCCAGCGAGGTCAGCGTGACGGGCTGCTGCAAAATGGCGGCGTCCGGTGCGGCAAAGACCACCAGCTCATCTTCCAGCCAGGGCTCGCTGACCAGTTCCGTCATATGGCACGGCCCCTCAATTAATCCCACATCGACGCGAAAATCGGAAACGGCTGTGATCACGTCCTGACTGTTTCCCACGCTCAGCTCTAAAGGCAACGTGGGGAAATCACGGCGGTAACCGGCAATCATCCCCGGCAGCAGATAATTCCCGATGGTGCTGCTGGCATAAATACGAATAGCCCCGTTATCTTCTTTGAATAACTGTTCGATTTCTGTGGCCTGTTCGAGCAGGCCAACGGCACGGGGATAAAGTAACCGGCCATGTTCGTTGAGCACTAGCCGCTTTCCTACCCGATCGAAAAGCTGCACACCTAACTGGTTTTCCAGGTCAGCCAGGGCGGCACTGACAGCAGACTGGGAGAGCGCCAGCACCTGAGAAGCCTGGGTGGTAGAGCCGCTTTTAAGCACCTCGGTAAACACTTCAATTTGTCGCAGGGTAATATGCATGAAAACTCCGGAATCACTTAGCGCGCGACAAGGTAAACGATCAGGGCGATCCACAGCAGAAAAATCACACCCAGTACACCCAATACTTTTTTACCGCGTGCACGCTGTTGCTGCGCACGCGCGACGCTGCGGGCCCGAACCTCGCGCGGCAGCATTTTCAGCAGTAACATGACACCGGCAGGGATAATGACGGCATCGTCTACTAGTCCCACAACCGGGATAACATCCGGAATCAAATCGATCGGACTTATGCCGTACGCCAGCAACCCGGCGGCCAGGCCTTTACACCACAGCGGTGTTTGAGGATCGCGACAGGCAAAGGCGAGCGTCAGCACATCGCGTTTGATGAGCGTGATTAAGCGTTTCAGTCGTGCAAACAGCATAGTTCCTGCCTTATCACTTATAGCGGTAGATTATAAATATATAATCAATTTCACTTTTAACAAGCCCCGCATGATGATGAGCGCTCAACCAGGAGCGTAATCATGGCAGACATCACCCTCTCAAAAAATCCTTTCGTTCAGCAGTGGCTACCCGGCCTGTTGTTATGCGGCCTGATCGCCAGCGTGACTGCCGCTGTGGCCCAGGTGCCAGGCATCGCTCGTCTGGGTCTGGGATCATTAACTCTGGCGATTATGCTGGGCATCATCGTCGGTAACAGCGTTTACTCTCCTCTTGCCGGCCAGTGTGACGCGGGCGTACAGCTGGCAAAACAAAAACTGCTCAGGCTCGGTGTGATTCTGTTTGGCTTTCGCATCACCTTGCAGCAAATCACCGACGTGGGATTAAGCGGTCTGCTGATTGATGTGCTGACCCTGAGCAGTACGTTCTTTGTGACCTGCCTGCTGGGCCGACGTCTGCTGAAGCTTGACCGCGAAACTGTATGGTTAATTGGTGCAGGCAGCAGCATCTGTGGCGCCGCGGCGGTGCTGGCCACGGAACCGGTGGTCAAAGCGGCGCCGTCAAAAGTGGCCGTTGCCGTCGCTACGGTGGTGCTGTTTGGTACCCTGGCGATTTTTATTTATCCCGTTTTGTGGCCACTGGTGCATGACTTTTTTCCCCGTGTCACGCTGACGCAGTTTGGCATTTTTACCGGTTCAACCATTCATGAGGTGGCGCAGGTCGTTGCTGCAGGACACAGCATTGCGCCCGAAACCGAAAGCAGCGCCGTCATCGCGAAAATGCTGCGCGTCATGCTGCTGGCGCCGTTTTTACTGTTGCTGAGCGGCGTCCTGCGACGTGAGCAGGCAGAACAGCAGAGCGCAAAGCCGGTGACGTTTCCATGGTTTGCCCTGATGTTTGTCGTTGTCGCCTTGTTCAACTCGCTGCACTGGCTGCCGGCCGGATGGGTGAATATGTTCAACACGCTGGGAGGAATATTGCTGACCATGGCAATGGCGGCACTGGGTCTGACCACCCGTTTCACTGCCCTGCGTGCAGCGGGCTATAAACCTGTGCTGTTGGGGGCACTGGTCTTTGGCTGGCTGGTGCTGGGCGGCGGCACGATTAACCTGCTGGTTCAGCGTTTTATCGCGTAAGGCACGTTCATGTCTTTATTAAACCGGCCGCATGCAGGCCGGTTAGCCCGTTTGCTCGCGTGCTGAAGGTGTTCATCTCATCCAGCGTTGCGAGAAGCGTCGTAAATTAAACCATTGTTATTAGGTAAGATCCTCCCGTAGCTCTATTGTAGACCGGTGATTTTTACGAGCCGGAACTGATGAAGAGAACGTCCCCAACACCGACACCTCACGACGCGCTGTTCCGACAGTTTCTGACCGAGCCGGACGTGGCGCGGGATTTTATGGCGATCCACCTGCCACAAGCGTTGCGCGCCCTGTGCGATCTGACCACGCTTAAGCTGGAATCGGGTTCTTTTGTCGAGGACGACCTGCGGCAGTACTATAGCGATGTGCTGTACAGCGTGAAAACCGCGTCCGGCGAAGGCTATATCCACGTCCTTATTGAACACCAGTCTGGTCCGGATAAACACATGGCCTTCAGGTTAATGCGCTATGCGGTGGCCGCCATGCATCGCCATCTGCAAGCCGGACATCAAACGCTGCCGTTAGTCATTCCCGTCTTGTTCTACACCGGTAAACGTAGCCCCTATCCCTATTCTCTCTGCTGGCTGGATGGCTTTGCGTTACCGGATCAGGCGGGCAAACTTTACACGGCGGCTTTCCCTTTGGTTGACGTAACGCGTATCCCTGACGACGAGATCCTGCACCACCGCCGTATGGCCGCCTTAACGTTACTTCAGAAGCACATCCATCAGCGTAATCTGACCGTGATGCTTGACAGGCTGGTGGCTATTCTCACAAATGAATATCTCTCTTCATCACAGGTTATCTCGCTGGTAAACTACATGGTGCAGGCGGGCGAGGTGTCGGATGCGCACGCCTTAATCCATAAGCTGGCACAGCGGGTGCCGCAACACGGAGACGCACTGATGACCATTGCAGAACAGCTGGAACAAAGAGGGATTGAGAAAGGCAGAAAGGAAGAAGCGCTGAAGATTGCCCGGGTCATGTTAACTAACGGCTTTGACCGCCCTACCGTCATCAAAATGACCGGCCTGAGCGAAAAAGATATCGCGCAACTCCGCCACTGACAGGTTTGCCCAACCTTTTTAGTCCCCGCATCATTCTGTTGCAGACGCTTGCCAGCTCGCCATGCTGGCAGCCTGTCCTTTCTGACGCCGCTCTGTTCTGCGGGGCAGCAAATATTATCCTGTCGCGCTGCTGTTTGCCTGCCTAATCCGGGTGTAAAAATTTCCGCCGCGCTGCGTTTTGCCCCAGTGTCATCGTGTATCATGCCGTTCAGACTGAGTTGAACCCTTCAGGAGAACGGCATGAAGTATATTGGCGCGCACGTCAGCGCATCGGGTGGTGTGGATCAGGCAGTGATCCGCGCGCATGAACTGGAAGCCACGGCGTTTGCGCTGTTCACCAAAAATCAGCGCCAGTGGAAAGCCGCCCCGCTCTCGGATGAGACCATTGCTGCCTTTCGCGCTGCCTGCGAGAAATACCACTTTTCATCAGATCAGATTCTGCCTCATGACAGCTATCTGATTAATCTGGGGCATCCGGTTATGGAAGCCCTGCAGAAATCCCGCGATGCCTTCGTGGATGAAATGCAGCGTGCAGAGCAACTGGGCCTGACACTGTTAAATTTTCATCCGGGTAGCCATTTACAGCAGATTGACGAGCTGACCTGTTTAAAACGTATCGCTGAGTCCATCAATATCGCACTGGATCAGACCCGCAACGTCACCGCCGTGATTGAAAACACCGCCGGACAGGGCAGTAATCTGGGCTTTCGCTTTGAGCATCTCGCGACCATTATCGAACACGTTGAAGATAAATCTCGCGTAGGTGTTTGTATTGATACCTGCCATGCTTTCGCCGGCGGATATGACCTGTGCAGCGAAGCAGCCTGTACTGAAACCTTTGCCGAGTTTGATCGCATAGTCGGATTTAATTATCTGCGTGGCATGCACCTGAATGATGCCAAAAGTACGCTGGGCAGCCGGGTTGACCGTCACCACAGCCTGGGAGAAGGCAATATCGGTAAAACCGTATTTAGCTGGATAATGAAGGATTCGCGCTTCGATGGTATTCCGCTGATTCTGGAGACCATCAATCCGGATATCTGGAAAGATGAAATAGCCTGGCTCAAATCAGAGCAACGTTAAAAAAAGGAGCCTGGCGGCTCCTTTTTCCTTTTAAGATCAGGCTTTCGCCAGTTCTTCTTCCGGGCGTTTCAGCACCGCATACCCTAATCCGGCAATGGCTGTGCCGATAACAATCGACAGCAGGTAACCCAGTACCGGGGTAATTGCACCTGGAATCAACAGCACGAACAGGCCGCCGTGCGGTGCCATCAGTTTGGCACCAATCGCCATAGAAGTGGCACCGGTCACCGCACCGCCGACGATACAGCATGGCAGGACGCGCATGGGGTCACGAGCGGCAAACGGAATCGCACCTTCTGAGATAAAGCACAGGCCCAGAACCAGCGCGGCTTTACCTCCTTCCTGTTGACCTTTATTGAATTTACGACGGGCAACCAGCGTCGCCAGCCCCATTGCCAGCGGTGGCACCATACCCGCAGCCATAATGGCGGCCATTGGTGCATAGGTTTGTGAACTCAGCAGACCGACACCGAAAGCGTAGGCAACTTTGTTAACAGGACCACCCATGTCGGTACACATCATACCGCCGAGGATAGCACCCAGCAGGATAGCGTTAGCCGTTCCCATGTGAGCCAGCCAGCTGGTCAAACCGCTCATGATGCCCGCGACGGGTTTACCGACCACATAAATCATCAGCAAGCCGGTGATCAGGCTGGCAAACAGCGGAATGATCAGGATAGGTTTTAACGCTTCCATACTTTGTGGCAGCTTCACTTTGCCGCTAATGAGTTTGGCTGCATACCCCGCAATAAAGCCCGCGATGATGCCGCCAAGGAAGCCCGCGTTGATGCTGGTGGCGATCATCCCGCCAATCAGGCCCGGCGTCAGGCCCGGACGGTCCGCGATAGAGAACGCGATAAAACCCGCCAGTACCGGCACCATCAGGGCAAACGCGCTACCGCCACCGATTTGCATCAGCGCAGCCGCCAGCGTACCCGGCTCTTTAAACGCCGTAATACCAAACGCAAACGACAGCGCGATACTCAGACCACCAGCCACCACCATCGGCAGCATGTAAGACACACCTGTTAACAGATGACGGTAAGCGCCTGCACCGCCCTCTTTTTTCTCTTCCTGATTGCTGTTTTGCGCGCCGGACGGTTTAAACGGCTTCGCTTCAGCAACGGCTTTATCCAGTTCCTGAGCGGTCTTCTTCAGCGCCAGGCCGGTTGAGGTACGGTACATCGGCTTACCCGCAAACTTCGCCAGGTCCACTTCGATATCCGCCGCCACGATCACCAGATCGGCCGCCGCCACTTCTTCTGGCGTAATCGCGTTACCTGCACCAACAGAGCCACGGGTTTCAACTTTTACCCACCAGCCGCGTTTGGTCGCTTCAGCCTGAATAGCTTCAGCCGCCATAAACGTATGTGCTACGCCCGTTGGACAGGCCGTTACGGCAACCACGCGTTTTGGTCCGTTAGCTGACGCTGTTGCAGGGGTTGCAGCCGGAGCGGCTGCGCGGGCCTGCCAGGGTTTCGCTTCGGCTTTCGCACGGTTCAGGAACTGTTCTGGCTCACTGACCGCCTGTTGAACATCGCCCAGCCAGACGGATTTTCCGTTCAGCGCAGCATCGTCAGGCACATGTTGACCGGTGACAATCACCAGTTCGGCTTCCGCCGGGTTTTCTGTTAGCGTCAAACCCGCCTGCGCAGCCGCAGCAGCCAGACGTTGTTTTGCCATGTAGGCAGAGGCCAGTCCTGTTGAAGGATCTTTTATCAGCAGCGTTTTCACTATCGCTCTCCTGCTGTTAGTTAACGGGTTGTAAGTCGACGCGCGCCATCATTGCGGCCAACTGGGTACGATCGGTAACGCCAACGTTGCTCTGGCTCACGGCCATCGCGGCTACCGCAGTAGCCAGACGTAACGTATGTTCACTGGATTCACGCATTAACAGGCCATAAATCAGGCCACCTACCATGGAGTCACCTGCCCCAACGGTGCTGACAACCTCGCACACCGGCGGTTTAGCAATCCATTCACCTGAGGCATTGACCCAAAGTGCGCCTTCTGCACCCAGAGAAATCACCACATGTGCAATGCCCTGCTCACGCAACTCGTGCGCTGCGTTAATCACATCCTGCAACGTAGGGAGTTTACGTCCCGCCCAGATTTCCAGCTCGCGACGGTTGGGTTTGACCAGCCATGGTGCGGCCTTCAGGCCTGCGACCAGCGCTTCACGGCTGCTGTCGAAGATAATGCATGGGCAATGGGTGCGCAGTTCGGTCATCCAGCGGGTAAAGGCGTCAGGATCGACACCTTCCGGCAGGCTGCCGCTGACGCAAACCATGTCGAACTGACCCAGCCAGGTTAATGAATCGCTGGTAAAACGATCCCAGTCCTGCGCGGTCACCCTGAAGCCGGAAAAGTTGAGATCGGTGACGTCCCCGTTTTGCTCGGTGAGCTTGACGTTGATGCGGGTACGGCCATTGACCACCTGAAAGCGGTTAGCAATCCCCAGTTCACTGAACAGCTGTTGGAAACCATCCTGGTTATCTTTCCCCAGAAAGCCCCCTACGGTGACATCAATCCCCAGATCTTTCAGCACTTTGGCAACATTGATGCCTTTACCGGCAGCATGCAATCCGGTGGTCTTCACCAGGTTCACTTCACCGCGCTCAATTTCAGGCGTATAGCCGACCAGGTCGTACGCAGGATTCAACGTGATAGTTGCCACACGTCTGGTCATGCTGCCCCCTCACCTAATCCGCTGTTGATTGCTTCTTCGATGGCATCTAATGCCTGCTGTGCATCATCACCACTGGCAGTGAAACGCAGGCGATGGCCTTTTTTCACGCCCAGCGCGACCACTTTCATCAGGCTGCGTCCGTTCGCCGGTTTGCCGCTGCCGTCGAGGTTCGTAATCGTGATCTCACTGTTAAACTGCTTGATAACGCTCACCAGTGCCGTACCCGGACGCGCATGTAAGCCATGCTCGTTGCGGATCGTGAATTCTGCAGTCAGTTGGTCCGCCTGCTCGTCGACTTCGCTGGTCAGCAGAGCATAAACACCTGCCGCATCCGCTTTTAATAAACGATCGGCCTTATTACTCTGCAGCAACGCGCTGAGGTAGCCCAGCACGTCCAGAGGACGCTCATCAACGGCTGCCACGCTTATCAGCATGTTGACCGGTTCGCCCTGGTGCTCAAACGCGCTCGCTGCGCGGCTGACGGCTACGCCGCTTTGCAGATTGCCTTTACCGCTGTCACTGAGCCAGATGCCCTGTCCCAGACTCAGAGGATGGCGGGACACCACATCCGCGACATAGCTGGCATCAACCACGCCCGCCGCCTGTAAACGCCCGGCATTTAAGGCCTGCAACGTCATCAAATCACGTGCATTGACGTCGAGGGTAATCAGGGAGGTGTCAAAGCTGAACGCCGCGGGCTGCTTCTCACCCATCAGCAGCGCACGCAGATCTTCCGCTGAGGCCGTTTTAAGCTGTTCGGCAACAGCGTCATCACTCAGCACATGCGTAAGCTGACGTAACAAGGCCAGGTGTTCATCGGATTTGGCCGCAATACCAATCGCGACATAGGCGGTCTGATCGTCGCCCCAGGCAATGCCCTGCGGAAACTGAAAGACCTGCACGCCGGTTTTCAGCACCAGATCGCGTGTGTCGGTGGTGCCGTGAGGAATGGCAATACCATTACCCAAAAAGGTAGAGGTCTGCTGCTCACGTGCCAGCATACCGTTGACATAACCTTCCGCCACGTTACCTGCAGCAGTAAGTGCCGCCGCAACCTGACGAATCGCATCTTCTTTATTTTGGGCGCTGGCTCCGGTATGGATGGCCTGCAATTCGAGCTGGAACATAATTCTCCTCGCTTGCTGATTGAATCGTTTCAGCTTACTGGTGTCGAATCTTGCTGTTCGTGCCAGTAAAGGCCGCTACAGCAACGCTGAAACGTTTCAAGAATTGTGCTGAACATGCGTGTCACTGGCAAGAAAATGCGTCAACGACGTAGCAGATCTTTGACGTTACGCACAATTCAGTGAGATCAGAGGATAATCTTAAAAAGCGTGCTGAAGTCTGGGTGACATGAGGTCGATTAACAGGAGGGGAATTTCAGCAACGTCAGCTCCTTGCCATTAATCGCATGCCTCTGCTCTGCTTCAGCGTCAGCAAACACTTTCACAAAGATACGAACAAATTCAGGACGCCATGCAGGCAGGGAGCGATTAACATGCACCAGAGGATAAATTATGCCGTCGACAATACAGCCAGAGATGCGGCGTTTTTAAACAGTGATGATGTCTCAAAAGACAACAAACGCAGCGAAGACGGGAACCTGCGCCGGGGGAAATCAGGGGGCGGTACTTTGCTCAAGGTGAATCAGATAATCCATCGCATAATGACGGTTACTACCGCACATCTCAACCGATGGCTGTAGTCCGGCGCACACTTTCGGACGCAGAGGCGATCCAAAAATTTTACAGAGGTTATTATCCGCAAGCTGAACGCACCGGGTATTAGCGGGTTTGCCCTGTGGCATTCCCGGAATGGGCGAGGAAATGCTCGGGGCAATACAACATGCGCCACAGTCTGTACGACATTCCATCTTTTACCTCCTCGAACCGCTAAAGCGCGCACGATAACAGAACGTGCCTTACCCTGACATCACCTTTACAGAGAAACAGGCCAGGCGCCGATCGCCGGTCATGCTGTGATGTCGCCTTTGCAACGCCAATGACGTCATGATCCATGATGTATACTGAGGTGGCTTTATCCTGTTAGTCGCCATCAGGCACAAAATTTTTCGCGCTGTCTTGCCTGTTCACGTCCGCGCGAGTAACGTTGCGCGCACGATCACTCTGTCAGCGAGAACCGCAATGCCAAAAGCGAACGAAATCAAAAAAGGAATGGCCGTCACCCATAACGGCAAACTGCTGCTGGTGAAAGACATTGATGTCCAGAGCCCAAGCGCCCGGGGCGCGGCAACGCTGTATAAAATGCGCTTTACCGATGTGCGCACCGGCATGAAAGTAGAAGAACGCTTCAAAGGCGATGAAATTATTGATGCCATTTCGCTGAGCCGCCGCAGCGTCACCTTCTCTTATATTGATGGTGATGAATACGTCTTCATGGACGATGAAGATTACACGCCTTACGCCTTCAAAAAAGAGCAAATAGAAGAAGAACTGCTGTTTATCCCTGAAGGGGGCATTCCCGGTATCCAGGTGCTCACCATGGACGGACAGGTGCTGGCGCTTGAACTGCCTCAGACGGTTGACATGGAAATTGTGGACACCTCGCCCGGAATTAAAGGCGCGTCGGCCAGCGCACGCACTAAGCCTGCCGGGATGAGTACAGGCCTGGTCGTGCAGGTGCCCGAATATCTCAGTAACGGTGAGCGCATTCGCATCCATGTGGCAGAGCGCCGCTATATGGGACGCGCCGACTGATCCAGACTGGCGCGTGCGGCAGGCGAATATTGTTATACTATAACAATATCCGCATAATGCTTTGCAGGAGCCTCAGGCATGACACGTGTTAACCTCCTTACCGGATTTTTAGGCAGCGGAAAGACCACTACGTTGCTTCACCTGTTAGCGCATAAGCCCGCCGGGGAAAACTGGGCTGTACTGGTCAATGAATTCGGTGAGATAGGTATTGATGGCGCATTACTTGCCAACCGCGGCGCCACGCTGAAAGAGATTCCCGGCGGCTGTATGTGTTGCGTTAACGGACTGCCCATGCAAATTGGGTTGAACAGGCTGTTAAAGCAGACTAAACCCGACCGTTTATTAATCGAACCCACTGGACTCGGCCATCCCCGCCAGCTCCTGACCATGCTGACCTCGCCTGCCTATGAGCCCTGCCTCACGCTTCAGGCGACACTGACGCTGCTGGATGCGCGCCAGCTTGCCGACCCACGTATCCTCAACAATGAAAACTTTCGCGATCAACTTCTCGCCGCCGACATCATCGTTGGCAATAAACGCGATCGCTGGAGTGACCATGATAAGCAGCGCCTGGCACAATGGCGGGAAGCGCATCAGGCCGATCGCCCGTTTGTGGCTACGGAATTTGGCCGTATCCCTCCAGCCTTACTGGACAAACCGCGAGGTGCGCCGCGTGACATTCCGCATCCTGCACATCACTCTCATTCAACGCCCCCGGGCAGTGGTATTGCGGCAATGCGTCTTGACGGGCAGAGCGCGTGGCGTCGGGCGCTCAATCAGGGCCAGGGTTATGTCGCCTGCGGCTGGCTTTTTGACAATGAAACGGTGTTTGACGCTCAGCCCCTGCTTGAATGGGCGCGGCTTGCCCCTGTAGATCGGGTCAAAGGCTTCCTGCGAATAAAGGAAGGCTCAGTCAGTATCAATCGTCAGGGGGAGGATTTTCATTATGAATTGCTGGACACAACGCCGCCAGACAGCCGTGTTGAGATGATTCATTCCGCACCTGCCGACTGGAATAGTTTACAATCCGCCTTGTTGAAGATTCGTTTAAGCTGACATGGTTATGGTCGGCGGTTATTTTTTTACTGGGGCAGATTTATGCACGCAACACGTCTTGTCACCATCCTCCTGCTTAATGCACTGGGGATGATGCTGTTTTTTTCTTGGTACTTACCGCCTCATCACGGGTTTTGGTTTGAAATTGATAAAGGGATTTTTTTCGCCTTCAATAATGAGATGGTTGCTCACCCGGCGTTTGCCCTGCTGGTTGCCATCACTAATTTTCGCGGCTTTGATGCCGTGTCCTTGCTGGCAATGGGCTTGCTCTATCTGTGGCTGTGGTACCGCGAAACGCCCACCGGTCGACGTCGTATGCTGGCCATTGGCATTACCATGCTTGTGACTGCGGTCGTTCTGAATCAGGCCGGCCATCTGTTGCCGGTCAAACACGCCAGCCCGACGCTGTTTTTTGACGGCGTGCATCGTGTCAGTGAGCTGACCGGCATTCCCGCTAAAGATGCGTCAAAGGACAGTTTTCCCGGCGATCATGGCATGATGCTGATGATCTTTGCGGCATTTATGTGGCGTTATTTTGGCTTTCGCCCGTTTTTAGTCGGCGTGGTTATTGTCGTTTTATTCGCTTTGCCGCGCGTGATGGCTGGTGCGCACTGGTTTACGGATATTACGGTAGGTTCGCTTTCTGTTGTTCTGGTGGGATTGAGCTGGTGGTTATTAACACCGGCAAGTGATTATCTGGTTAATTGGTTTTATCACAAATTACCGGGCAAAAATAAACCCCAAGGGTAATTAATTAGCGAGGGCGGGTTAATGATTAAATTTTAAACCGCCCTTACTTATAAAAAACTTAAAGTAACAATTAGCACGCTAACAAAAAATCACACTGAAGCCGATGATATTACAGGATTTATCCTGTCTGATGAAAGCCAGCCGCGCCGCCGCCCTCCCCGTAACCCGCACTATGCCTGGAATTAGCGTCTGTTTTCCCCTTTCATCCTGTTATTACACTTGCATTCCTGTTGATAAAGTGAACAAGTCATTTAAGTTTGATAAGTATCAAAAAAACCTATCAGAATTTGATTAAAAGCACTCGCCACGGCCTCGGGAATCGGTTAATCTCGGTCGCAGTGAGAAAGAAGTCGCGGTATTAAGCATTCTTTAACAGATAAATTGTGGTGATTTACACATTTTTATAATTAAAGCGTTGTCTTGTTCTGGCTGGCTTATTAATCTCATTCCGTTTTGTCATCTGGCTGGCGACAATCTTGTCGTAAGGACTTCGAAGGAAAACCCGAATAATGGTCAAGTCTCAACCAATACTGAGATATATCTGGCGGATGGCGCCCGCTCTGGCGCTGGCAACACTCCTCTCAGCTTGTAGCAGTACCCATAACGCAAAAATCGAGAATCATGAAGTTAACAACCAGAATGGTTTTTTACTTCAAGCGTCTCAGGATGAGTTCGAAGAGATGGTGCGTAATGTCGATGTTAAGACACGCATCATGGATCAATACGCGAGCTGGAAAGGTGTACGTTACCGTCTTGGCGGTGATACTAAACGCGGCATTGATTGTTCCGCTTTCGTACAGCGTACTTTTCGTGAACAATTTGGATTAGATCTTCCTCGTTCGACCTCCGAACAGCAGGGAACAGGGAAAGAAATCGCACGCAGCAGACTGCGCCCGGGTGACTTAGTCCTCTTCCGTGCAGGTTCCACCGGCCGTCATGTTGGTATCTATCTTGGCAACGACAACTTTGTTCATGCCTCGACCAGCAACGGCGTGATGATCTCCAGCCTTAATGAAGATTACTGGAAAAAACGTTATCGCGAAGCACGTCGGGTATTAAGTCGAAATCCGAGCTAGTGTAGAACGAACGTCCTCTCAGCCAGAGAAAAAAGAACGCTGCCTATGCAGCGTTTTTTTTTCTGAATCCAGCGAATCAACTTAAAAAATACTTGTTTATCAAAATAATAACGAGACATTACTAACTGACTCGTTATATTCTCAAACGCGAAAATGTGTGCGATTGTGCATCATTTAGTTTTGTATTTTGATCAGGGGAAGCACTTCATGCCATTGTCGCGGGCGCTGATACGCCAGGCAACTTATCCTCGTCGCATCGCGTGGAAGAGCGCGATTGTTGGTAGTTTGTTTTTCTTGTTGTTAACGTCTGTTTTGCTTATTCAGACCCAGCACCATCGCAAGCAACAACACAAGCAGTTGCTCATCGACAGCAGCACCGATTTTCAGCACAGCGTGAACGCCCTTATTTCAGATACCCTCATTCCGCTGCTTCCCTTAGTTAAGTCTGAATGCTACATCGTTAATCACGAATTAACCGCGCGTGCAGCCTTTGCGGGTGACATACGCGCCATTATCCTGGTTAAAGACGGTAATGCCTTTTGCTCCTCGGCGACGGGCAGTTTCTTTCAGCCGCTCAGCGCGCTCTCACCGCGCACCGATCCTACACGTGAACGGGATATTCGTTTACTGCCCGGAACGCCAATGCAGCCAACAAAACCGGCGCTGGCCATCTGGATCAAACAACCTGGCACCCAGCAGTCAGGCCTGTTTGTCACGCTGAATGTCAGCCTGTCACCTTATCAACTCAAAGCGTCATCTCACCCCGAAATTACCGGTATCGCGTTACTTGCGCATAATACTGCCCTGACAAGCTGGCAGCCCACGCTGGTGCGAAATCACCTGATCCCCTCACCCCTTATGCAGACGCCAATGGACGGATTGCCGTTTCAGTTTGCACTTTATGGTTCAACCTTATCGGCGAGCGACTACCAAACGATCATGCTGATTAGCCTGTTGTTTGCGTTAATTGTCAGCGGGATGAGCTGGGTGTTACTGTCCCGGGTGCGCCGTCCCGGTAAAGAAATCACGATGGGCATTCGACGTGGCGAGTTTCATGTTGAATATCAGCCCATCATCACAGCAGCAGACAGGCAATCGTACGGCATTGAGGCGCTGCTTCGCTGGACGCACCCTTCAGGCGAAGCAATCTCACCCGACATTTTTATCAGTTATGCCGAAGCGCAAAATCAAATCATTCCCCTGACCCGGCACCTTTTTGAGCTGGTTGCACGTGATGCACATCTACTGCGCCACACGCTGCCGAAAGGAACCTGCATCAGTCTGAATATTTCGCCGCTGCATCTGGGTGCCTGCAGCTTTCGCGATGATGTGCTGTACTGGCAAGACAGCATGCCGCACGATCACTTTCAGTACGTTTTTGAGATTACTGAACGTGCTGTGGTGGAAAACAGTAACGCGGCCGCACTGTTTAACTGGCTTCATCAGCGCGGAATTAAAATTGCGGTAGATGATTTCGGTACCGGGCACAGTGCATTAATCTATCTTGAAAAGTATGCGTTTGATTATCTGAAGATTGACCGTGGGTTTGTTCAAAGTATTGGCACCGAAACGATTACCTCGCCTGTACTGGATACAGTCTTACAGCTGTCAAAGAAACTGAATCTGATGAGCGTGGCGGAAGGCGTTGAGACGGATGAGCAGGCAAGCTGGCTGATCAACCGTGGCGTGACACATTTGCAGGGCTATCTGTTTAGCCGCCCGCTACCGCCCGAACAGGTCAAGGCGTTCTTTCTGCGCCAGACCAGCCAGTCCATCAGCCTGTAACACCGCTGCGGTGTCAAAACGTTCAGGAGACCGCCCTCTTTATGCCGTTCCGCTATGTTGTTTTGCTGCTGTGCTGCTGGTTGACCAGCCCGCTGCACGCCAGCCCGGTGCAGGTCAGTTACACGTTTGCTCAGTTGGGCACGCCGAAGTATGCCGTGGACTTTCATCATTACGACTATGTGAACCCTGACGCGCCGAAGGGCGGCAAAATTGTTCAGGCTGTGCCCGGCACCTACGACAATTTCAACCGCTACGCATCGCGCGGCAATCCGGCGGCGGGCACCGGCACACTGTATGACAGCTTATTTACCACGTCGGATGATGAACCCGGCAGCTACTATCCGCTGATTGCCGAATCCGCCCGTCATCCCGCTGATTTTCGCTGGATGGAGATCACCCTTAACCCGCGTGCGCGATTTCACGATGGCTCTGCCATTACCGCTGAGGATGTCGCGTTTACGTTTCACACATTCATGACCGAAGGCGTACCCCAGTTTCGTCTCTATTATCGCGGCGTGACGATGGAGGCGGTTAATCGTCTGACGGTGCGTATTACGTTACCGGCACCCGACAAAGATTTGATGCTGAGCTTACTATCGCTGCCGGTGATATCGCATACCTTCTGGCAGAATAAAAAGTTTAACGAACCGCTCAGTCAGCCTCCTCTGTCGAGCGGACCTTACCGCATCAGCCGCTGGAAGCTGGGCCAGTTTATTGAGTACAGTCGCGTGAAGGACTACTGGGCAGCTGATTTGCCGGTCAACCGCGGGCGCTTTAATTTTGACGTCATGCGTTACGACTATTACCTGGATGACAACGTGGCGTTTGAGGCGTTTAAGGCCGGCGCTTTCGACCTGCGAGAAGAGACGTCCGCGAAAAAATGGGCAACGCAGTACCGTGGCCGTCACTTTGACGATCAGCAGATTGTGAAAGAATCTATGCCCAATACCGCGTCAATTGATACGCGCTGGCTGGCGCTCAATAATCAAAAACCCCTGTTTCAGGATCGACGGGTACGCCAGGCGATGGCGCTGGCCTTTGATTTTGAATGGATGAATAAAACGCTGTTCTATCATGCTTTTAAACGTACCAGCAGCTATTTCCAGAATACAAACTATGCTGCACAGGGCCAACCTGATGCCGCACAGCAACGGCTACTCACCCCTTTCCGTGCGCAGTTACCGCCGGACATCTTTACCGACGCCTGGGCCCCCCCGACAACCCATGGCAGCGGTTACGATCGCACGAACCTGCTTAAAGCCATGTCCCTGCTGAACCAGGCTGGCTGGCATGTTAAAAACCAACGCCTGGTGAACGATAAGAACGGAAAACCCTTTACGGCAGAGCTGCTGTTGCCCGGTGGCACCAACAGCGAATGGGCCCTTCCCTACCAGCATAACCTTTCCCGCCTGGGGATCACCTTAACGCTGCGTCAGATTGACAGCTCTCAGTATCTGCGTCGCCTGCGCAGCGGCGACTATGATATGGTCAGCACGGTGTATCTCGCGATGCCAACGCCCTCACGTAACCTGCAGGCTAGCTGGCAGTCGGACTATATTCAGTCCTCGTGGAACCACGCCAGGGTTCAGGATCCCGTCGTTGATCACTTCGTTAAAGCGATTGTCGACCATCAGGGTGACGCCGACGCCTTGCTGCCACTGGGGCAGGCGCTGGACCGCATTTTGCTGTGGAATGCGTACATGATCCCGATGTGGTACAGCGCCGACCAGCGCCTTGCCTTTTGGAATAAATTTTCCCATCCTGCGAGGAAACCTGATTACAGTACGGGACTGGATAACTGGTGGTATGACGTCAGTAAAGCCGGCCGCCTGCCCGCTAACCGACGCTAAGGACATCCTGTGGCAATGTACTTTTTTCGCAGACTGTTACTGATCATTCCGACCTTGTGGGCCATTATCACACTCAACTTTTTCATTGTGCAGATCGCGCCCGGCGGCCCGGTTGATCAGGCGCTGGCGAACATTCAGTTTGGCCAGACCAGCGGCATGCCCGGCGCAGGCGGCGCTGACAGCAGCGGAACGCGGTCCAGCCTGAATCGCTCAACGCCTGGCGATAATCAGTATCGCGGCGCACGTGGTCTGGACCCGGAAGTGATCGCCGAAATTGAAAAGCGTTATGGTTTCGACAAACCCATCGGGCAGCGCTATCTTTCGATGCTGTGGAACTACCTGCGCTTTGACTTTGGTGACAGCCTGTTTCGCAGTGCGTCTGTGTTGCAACTGATTAAAGAGAGTTTACCGGTATCCATCAGCCTCGGCCTGTGGAGCACACTGATTATCTATCTGGTGTCGATTCCGTTAGGGATAAAAAAGGCCGTGCGGAATGGTAGCCCGTTTGATATCTGGAGCAGCACGTTCATCATCATTGGCTACTCGGTGCCTGCTTTTCTGTTCGGTATTATGCTGATAGTCCTGTTTGCCGGCGGCAGCTATTTCGACTGGTTTCCCCTGCGCGGGCTGACCTCGCCGCAGTTTGCCACCCTGCCCTGGTACGGCAAGGTGGAGGATTATCTCTGGCATATTGCGCTTCCGGTGCTGGCTACGGTCATTGGCGGTTTTGCTACTTTAACCATGCTGACCAAAAATGCGTTTCTTGATGAGATTCGCAAACATTACGTCGTCACCGCCCGGGCTAAGGGGGTTTCCGAGCGCCGTATCCTGTACCACCACGTGTTCCGCAATGCGATGCTGCTGGTGATAGCCAGCTTCCCCGCCACCTTTATCAGTATGTTTTTTACCAGCTCGGTCCTGATTGAGGTGATGTTCTCGCTGAATGGTTTAGGTCTGCTGGGATTTGATGCTACCGTCCAGCGGGATTATCCGGTGATGTTTGGTACCCTGTATATTTTCACCCTGATTGGGTTGCTGATGAATATCCTGAGTGATTTGACCTACACGCTGGTTGATCCTCGTATCGATTTTGAGAGGCGATAATGCAGATTTCGCGTTTAAACCAGCAACGCTGGCAGCGCTTCCGGCATCATCGACGCGGCTACTGGTCGCTGTGGATTTTTCTGTTTATCTTTGTTCTTTCCCTGTGTGCCGAGCTGGTTGCCAACGACAAGCCGCTGCTGGTGCACTATCAGCACCGCTGGTACGCGCCCCTGTTTTTTAACTACAGCGAAACTGACTTCGGCGGCGACTTTGCGACGGCAGCCGATTATCAGGATCCCTGGCTGCAACAGCGGCTGGAAAAAGCGGGTTGGGCGCTCTGGGCACCCATTCGCTTTGGAGCCAATACCCTCAATTTTGCGTCACAAGTGCCTTTCCCTTCACCTCCCTCGCGACAAAACTGGCTGGGTACTGACGCCAACGGTGGCGACGTGCTGGCGCGGTTGCTGTACGGTCTGCGTATTTCGCTTCTGTTCGGTCTGCTGCTTACGCTGTTTTCCAGCGTCATCGGTATCGTCATTGGCGCAATACAGGGCTACTTTGGCGGCAGAACAGATCTGATAGGACAACGACTTACAGAAGTCTGGTCCGGTATGCCTTCGCTGTTTTTACTGATTCTGCTGTCCAGCGTGGTTCAGCCCAGCTTCTGGTGGCTGCTGCTGGTGACCGTGCTGTTTGGCTGGATGAGCCTGGTCAGCGTGGTCCGAGCCGAATTTTTGCGTACCCGCAACTTTGACTATATTCGCGCGGCGCAGGCGCTGGGCGTCAACGACGCACGCATCATGCTGCGGCATATGCTGCCGAATGCGATGGTCGCTACGCTGACCTTTCTGCCTTTTATTCTGTGCGGTTCGATTACCACGCTGACGTCCCTCGATTTTCTAGGTTTTGGCTTGCCCATCGGTTCGCCTTCGCTGGGTGAACTGCTGCTGCAGGGAAAAAATAATTTGCAGGCACCGTGGCTGGGTTTATCTGGCTTTTTTACGCTGGCGATACTGCTGTCGCTGCTGATTTTCATTGGTGAAGCCGTACGCGACGCCTTCGATCCCAGTAAAGGAGTCTGAATGGACGCGCCACTGCTTGCCGTTAATCACCTTTCCATCGCCTTTCGTCAGGGCAAACAGCTGCATCAGGTCGTGAAGGATGTTTCACTGTGCGTTGAGGCGGGAGAAACGCTGGCGCTGGTAGGCGAATCCGGCTCAGGGAAAAGCGTCACGGCCCTGTCAGTCATGCGGCTCCTGCATGAGGCCGCCGTCGTCTATCCGCAGGGAGAGATTCTGTTCGCCGGTGAGAACCTGTTAACGGCATCAGAGCAGCGCCTTCGCGGACTGCGTGGCAATCAAATGGCGATGATTTTTCAGGAACCCATGGTTTCTCTCAATCCGCTGCACAGCATCGAAAAACAGCTGTACGAAGTTCTGTCTTTGCATCGCGGGCTGCGGCGGGAAGCGGCACGGGCAGAGATTATTCGCTGTCTGGATCGCGTCGGTATTCGCCAGCCCGCCTCGCGACTCAATGATTTTCCGCACCAGCTCTCCGGCGGTGAACGCCAGCGCGTCATGATCGCCATGGCGCTGCTCACCCAACCGAAGCTGTTGATTGCCGATGAACCGACGACCGCACTGGATGTCACGGTACAGGCGCAAATCCTTACCCTGCTGCGTGAACTGCAACAGGAACTGAATATGGGGATGCTGTTTATTACGCATAACCTGAACATCGTTCGTCAGCTGGCGGATAACGTGAGCGTCATGCGCGCCGGTCAGGTGGTGGAGCACAACCGCAGCGCGGTTCTGCTTCGTCAGCCGGAGCACGCTTACACTCAGCAACTCCTTGCGGCCAACCCGGAAGGCCGCGCCGTGCCGCTCGCGGCCGAATCTCCTGTGATGCTGAACGTGGCGCATTTGCGCGTCACTTTCCCCCTGCATCAGGGGCTGTTTAAGCGTAAAACGGGCGAAAAGATTGCCGTCAACTCGATCAGTTTTCGCCTTAAACGCGGGGAAAGCCTGGGGCTGGTGGGCGAATCCGGTTCGGGGAAAAGCACCACCGGGCTGGCCCTGCTGCGACTGATAGCCGCTCAGGGCGAAGTCTGGTTTGATCATCAGCCGCTGCATCAACTGTCACGTAAACAGCTGTTGCCGCTTCGCCGCCGTATTCAGGTAGTGTTTCAGGATCCTGACTCTGCGCTTAATCCGCGCATGACCGTCCTGCAGATTATCGCCGAAGGGCTGGCGGTGCATTTTCCGCAGTTGAGTGCGGCACAGCAGGAAGAGCGGGTTATCGCGGTGATGGCAGAAGTCGGGCTGGACACGGAGAGCCGCCATCGTTATCCGGCAGAGTTTTCGGGCGGACAGCGGCAGCGAATCGCTATTGCACGCGCACTGATTCTGGAGCCTGAACTGCTGTTGCTGGATGAACCCACATCATCGCTGGATCGCTCGGTCCAAAAACAGATTCTGGATCTGCTGCGTGGGCTGCAACAGCAACGTCAGCTCAGCTATGTGTTTATCAGCCACGATCTGGAAGTGGTTCGCTCGCTCTGCCATCAGCTGATCGTCCTGCGACAGGGAGAGGTGGTGGAACAAGGTGACTGTGAAACGTTATTCGCCGCCCCACAGCAAGCCTATACTCGCGAGCTGCTCAGGTCAGTGGCGCTCAGCGACCAATAAAGGTCTCCGCAATCGCAACGCCCTGGTTTTTCAGACAGCAGTTAGTGGCGCTTTCATCACAACGGCGGATAAAAAGACAGGGTTGCCCTTCGCACTCGGCAATTTTGCCATCGACCTGAATGGCGGTCAGCATGTCTTTCAGTTCATGCAAAATCTCCCAGGCGGGCACGCCATCATGGCTTATCAGACGAAGCGCGATAACATCGTGCTCTTCTGAATCCGTATCGTCAGTCTCAATCACGCTATGACGATCGCTCAACCAGCGAAACCGCTGGGGTAAACGATGCACCACCGAAAGTTGCAACATAGTGATCAGTATCTCCAGAGAATGCAGCCAATTCACCACCAACGGTATCAGCATCGCGCGCCGAACCTGTCATGCGCGTTATCAGCCAAATTGCGAGTTGAATCTCATTTTGGGCTATATGTACCGCGTTTAATGATAACTAACAATCATTTTAGACCCAATGTGATTACTTTATTTGCTATTTTTTTTCACAAATAAGAAACATTATTGTCTTTGCAGGTCAGGACAGGCGACAGCGAAGGCTGCCGCCTGCTTAGCGGGCGGCAGGATGCGGACGTGACGCGTAGAGAAAGAGCGCAACGGAGAGCGTTGCACAGAGCGCAATGGTGCCCACCATAGGCCAGGCACTGTTAAAGCTGAACAGGGAGAGCAGCGCACCGGCCAGTGCGCCTACGCCGAAACGTAGCGTGCCCGCCAGTGAAGACGCCGTACCGGCCATGTGCGGAAATTCATCCAGAATTACCGCCATGGCATTTGATGACACCATGGACACACAGCCGATAAACATGGCGATACCGAAGACCAGCGGCAAAAACCCCAGATCAAACGCGCTGACCACCAGCAACCAGATGCCCATCGCAAACTGCACCAGTAACCCAAAACGGAACAGGGTGACAGGGCCAAAACGGCGCACCGCGCGGCTGTTAATCAGGGTCATGATGAACAAAAACACGATATTCAGGCCAAAATAATAGCCAAAGCTTTGCGGCGAAATATGATTGAGCTCGATGTAAACAAACGGGCCCGCATTGAGAAAGGTAAACAGTCCCGCAAAGGAGAACCCGCTCGACAGCATATAGCTGAACGCCCGTTTATGGCGAAATAAAGCCACAAAATTCCCTAGCGTCGTGCGCAGATGAAAACGCTGGCGCTGCGCAGGCTTCAGCGTTTCCCGAATCTGGGTCGCGACCAGAACGGTGGTAATCAGCGCGGCTATCGAGAGTGTCCAGAAAATGGCGTGCCAGCTCCAGAGCAACAGCAGCCAGCCACCGATAATGGGGGCCAGTAGCGGCGCAATGGTGGTGATTAACATCACGAAGGACATCATGCGCGAAAACTCCTCTTTCGAGTAGCTGTCGCGCATCAGGGCATTAATCACGACACTGGCAGCCGCAGCGGACAGGCCGTGCAAAAAACGCATCGCGATAAGCTGTTCTATTGACTGAGAAAGCGCGCAGGCTGCCGCCGCACAGGCAAATATCAGGGTGCCCAGCGTTATCACCGGTTTGCGACCATAGCTGTCGGCCAGCGGACCGTAGATCAACTGCCCAATGGCAAACCCCAGAATATAAAGATTGAGCGTCATCTGTACGCTGCCTGCGGATACCGCAAACTGACGCGCAATTTGTGGCATGGCAGGCAGATACATATCTATCGACAATGGCATCAACATCGCTAACAGGCCGAGAATGATCACCAACCCCATTGGCGAATTTTTTTCCTTGCGCACCGGCTTTCTCGCTATTTCTGTTTCAGTTCGTCAGGCAAGCCAATGCTGGCTATCTCTTCTTCTGTTAACGGGCGGTATTCTCCCGGTTCCAGGTCCTCGTCCAGGACGATGGCGCCAATGCGCTCACGGTGTAACTCCACCACCCGATTCCCCACGGCGGCGAACATGCGTTTGACCTGGTGATAGCGCCCTTCGCTGATCGTCAGCAGGACTTCCGTCGGTGTGATGATCTCAAGCTGTGCGGGTTTGGTCAGGCTCTTTTCGTTATGCAGTTGTACACCTGCGCTGAACTGCGCAGCGGTATCGTCGCTTACCGGCGCTTCAAGCGTCACACGGTAGGTTTTCTCACAATGGTGACGCGGTGAAGTGATACGGTGCGACCACTGTCCGTCGTCCGTCAGCAGCACTAATCCGGTCGTATCAATATCCAACCGGCCTGCGGCGTGCAGTTTGAATGCCATCGGTTCTTCGATGAAATAGACGATGGTAGGATGATCGGGATCGTCCGTGGAGCAGACATAGCCCTGCGGTTTATTCAGCATGAAATAGCGCGGCCCGGTCTGCATCTGAAGCACGTTGCCGTCATACTCGACCTCGTGATCGGGCTGGAGTTTGAACGCGGTATCGCGCACCACCTCACCATTAACGGTGACACGTTGACCACGGATTTCGCGTCCGGCGATAGCACGGCTGATTTCCAGTTGCTGAGAAATGAATTTGTCGAGTCGCATGAATGTGTTTTGCCTGTTACTGCGGAGGGAAACTAAAACGGCGTTATTAACCGTTGAAAAAGTCTGGGAAGTATAGCCTGAACGGCGTCTCTCTGACAGCGCGTTTATAGACGATTCGTGGCATAATTGCAGCAGGTTTTCCAAAAGTGAGCAGCATGTCTTTTACTTTACGTCCCTATCAACAGGAAGCGGTGGATGCCACCGTCGCCCACTTCCGTCGTCATCATGACCCTGCCGTGATAGTGCTGCCCACCGGGGCAGGAAAAAGCCTGGTGATCGCGGAACTGGCACGCCTGGCCCGCGGCCGGGTGCTGGTGCTGGCGCATGTCAAAGAGCTGGTGGCGCAAAATCACAGCAAATATCAGGCTTACGGCCTGGAGGCTGATATCTTTGCGGCAGGCTTACAGCGTAAAGAGAGTCAGCGAAAAGTCGTGTTTGGCAGCGTGCAGTCCGTTGCGCGAAACCTCAGCCTGTTTGACAGCGCCTTTTCGCTGGTGATCGTGGATGAGTGTCACCGCATTGGTGACGACAAAGAGAGCCAGTATCAACAGATTTTTACGCATCTGCGTCAGCACAATCCCAACCTGCGTTTACTGGGCTTAACGGCCACACCATTCCGTCTGGGCAAGGGCTGGATCTACCGTTTTCATTATCACGGAATGGTGCGTGGCGACGAAAAAGCCCTGTTCCGCGACTGCATCTATGAACTGCCCCTGCGCTATATGATTAAGCACCAGTTTCTGGTGCCCCCTGAACGGCTGGATATGCCGGTCGTGCAGTATGATTTCAGCCGCCTGACCGCGCAGGCGAATGGCCTGTTTAGCGAAGCCGATCTGAACCGGGAACTCAAACAGCAGCAGCGTATTACCCCACAGATCATTCGTCAGGTTGTGGAATTTGCCGACGATCGCCAGGGCGTGATGATTTTTGCTTCCACGGTCGAACACGCACGGGAAATTCTGAGCCTGCTGCCGGAAAACAGCGCGCTGGTCTCGGCGGAAACCCATGCCAAAGACCGCGATGCCCTGATCGCCGCCTTTAAAGCCCAGCAGCTTAAATTTCTGGTGAACGTCGCCGTGTTAACGACCGGCTTCGATGCGCCGCATGTGGACCTGATTGCCATCCTGCGTCCCACGGAATCGGTCAGCCTGTATCAACAGATTGTGGGGCGTGGTCTGCGTTTGTCTCCCGGCAAGAAGGACTGCCTGATTCTGGACTATGCCGGTAATCCCCACGATTTGTTTACGCCCGAAGTGGGGACGCCAAAAGGGAAAAGCGACAATCAGCCCGTGCAGGTGTTTTGCCCTGCCTGCGGTTTCGCCAACACCTTCTGGGGCAAAGCCACAAGCGATGGCATGGTGATTGAGCACTTCGGCCGGCGATGCCAGGGCGTTTTAGAGGACGACGAGGGCGAGCGTGAACAGTGCGACTACCGTTTCCGCTTTAAAAACTGCCCGGAGTGCAACGCAGAGAACGACATTGCTGCGCGTCGCTGCCGCGAATGCGACAAGATTCTGGTCGATCCTGACGATATGCTCAAAGCCGCCCTGAAACTGAAAGATGCCCGGGTTCTGCGCTGCGGTGGCATGACCCTGGAACAGGGCCGCGATGAAAAAGGCGAATGGCTCAACGCCACCTACTTTGATGAAGACGGCACCAGCGTCAGCGAGCGCTTTCGCCTGCAAACCCCTGCACAGCGCAAGGCCTTCGAACAGCTCTTTATGCGCCCGCACCAGCGCGCACCCGGCGTGCCGCTGGGCTGGCAAACCGCCGCCGATGTGCTGGCCTTACAGCCGCTGCTGCGTCATCCCGATTTTGTTGTGGCGCGCGCCAAAGGCCGCTTCTGGCAGATTCGCGAGAAGCTGTTTGACTATCAGGGCCGTTTCCGCCGGGCCAATGAACTCCGCTAGGCCGTATTAGCGTTTGCCCCGGTGGGGGATTACGGCTATAATGCCGCCCGCTTTTGCATGTGCATCAGCGGTGTTGAATAACCCTTCTGTTACTGGGTCGCCTGTAGCAGAAATTATAAAGAGACGTATTAATGTTCACTATCAATGCAGTAGAACGTAAAGAGCAGGGTAAGGGTGCGAGCCGCCGCCTGCGCGCAGCAAACCGTTTCCCGGCCATCATCTATGGTGGTTCAGAAGCGGCTGTTTCTATCGACCTTGACCACGACCAGGTAATGAACCTGCAAGCGAAGCCAGGCTTCTACGAAGAAGTTCTGACGCTGGTTGTTGATGGTAAAGAAACCAAAGTTAAAGTGCAGGCTGTTCAGCGTCACCCGTTCAAGCCAAAACTGCACCACATCGACTTCGTTCGCGCTTAATCGCCGGGTGAGTTGAAAGTAGAAGGGCCGGTTGCGAAACCGGCCCTTTTATTTTGTCTGCGGTCAGCCGGAACGCCGTGTCCGGCTCGCCATTACTTACTGCTGGTACGGCGCTGTAGCTGTTCGCGCAGGTTGGGCGGCGTGCCCTTGATGGTCAGGGTATCCGTCACCGGGTCCCAGAAAATGCGCTCGCCAAGCAGCATGGCATCAAAATTTAGCGTCAGCCCCCCGCCGCTCCCGGCAAATTTGGTTAACTGACGTAAGGTGCTGCGGTCGGCCGGGAAATGTTCTTCCAGTTCATAGCCCTGCTCCTGGGTAAAGGCTTCAAACGTTTTATCCCCCAGCGGTGGCAGTTCGCCAGACAGCGCCTTCAGCGCAATCTCTTCGCCTGCCTGAAGTTGCTCATTACAGTAGCTGTAAACCTGCTGGCGATAATTTTGCCGCTCATTTTTATCCAGATTCGACTCGTCACAGTAATCATCTACCGCCTGTAACAGGCCACGGTTTTGTGCTTTGGTATCCAGGCCGACTTCCGCGCCCAGGAAATCCATAAAGAAATCGGCCACTTTGCGCCCGACCCGGCCGCGCAGAAAAGTCAGGTAACGGGTGGATTCGGGATTGGTTTCCCATTCGGTGAGATCGATACGTGCCACGATATCCGCATGATTGATATCCAGATAGTGTGTGCTACTGATATCCATTTGTTCGTTGACGCGCATACTGGACTGGCTGTTCAATACCGCCACCAGTAAATACTCTACCGCCAGGTAACGATACTGAATAAACAGCACCACGCCGCCTTCTGCAAAGGGATACTTTGCCAGTTCATCACGCAGGCGTCCGGTCGCCGCCCGGCTAAAGGCGAGGAAATCATCATGTCCTTTGCGGCAGTTACGCAGCGCCTCGGCCAGTTCGCTTTCCGCATTAAACAGCCCGTAAGCTTTACTCTTCGCACTGTAAACACGGTGCAACTCTTCCGCCATTGCTTCGACCGTGCTGGTGGCCGGCAGTAACGAATCACGCAACACCAGCTCTAGCTGATTTTCATCACGTTTAATTAACTGATGCAAGGCAATCTGGTCGATATCCAGACTCATGGTAAACTCCTCCTGGTAGCACAGGCGCGTATTCAAACACCGCCAGCAGCAGCTTTCAACTCTCTGCATAACGCAGACCGGATGCTTTCGATAAATTTGCGGAAAAAAGTGCGTTGTTCCGGTACTATATCGCCTTTTGAGACGAGATAAGTTTTCGCTATGCCACAATCATCCCGTTACAGCGACCAACGCGTTGAACAACTCCTCGCGGAAATGGCGCAGGTTTTGCAAAAAGACCAGGCTCCCACCGATCTCTCCCTGATGGTTCTGGGGAACATGGTAACCAACCTGATTAACAGCGATGTTGCGCCTGCGCAACGCCGCGCTCTGGCTCGTTCTTTTGCTGATGCGCTACAGGCGTCGGTAGACGACAGTACTCATTAATTTGCCGGTCTGACGTAAAACTATGGTAACCAACCGACAGCGCTACCGCGAAAAAGTCTCCCAGATGATTAGCTGGGGACACTGGTTTGCTCTGTTTAATATCTTTTTCGCGCTCATTTTGGGTAGCCGCTATTTGTTGGTTGCCGACTGGCCTGCCTCCCTGGCGGGACGTATCTATGCGTACAGCAGTTGGATTGGCCACTTCAGCTTTATTGTCTTTGCCGCCTATTTACTGATTATTTTTCCGCTGACGTTCGTCGTTATGTCGCAACGTCTGATGCGGGTCCTGTCGTCGGTGGTGGCCACGGCAGGACTGACACTGCTGATGGTCGACAGCGCGGTATTTAACCGTTTCCATCTTCACCTTAATCCGGTGGTATGGGAACTGGTGATCAATCCTGATCAAAGTGAAATGGCGCGCGACTGGCAGTTGATGTTTATCGGCGTGCCGCTGATTTTTCTGGTGGAAATTTTGTTTGCTACCTGGAGCTGGCAGAAGCTACGTAGCCTGAACCGCCGCTCTTTTGGCAAACCGCTGGCGGCCCTGTTTATCTGCGCCTTCTTTGCCAGCCACCTGATGTATATCTGGGCGGACGCCAACTTCTACCGCCCTATTACTATGCAACGCGCCAATCTGCCGCTCTCCTATCCGATGACCGCGCGACGTTTCCTGGAGCGCCACGGCTTACTGGATGCGCAGGAATATCAACGCCGCCTGGTACAGCAAGGCGATCCCGAAGCGGCGGCCGTGCAGTATCCGCTGAGCGATATCACCTTTGCGGATAAAGGTACGCGCGATAACCTGTTAGTGATCACTGTGGATGGCCTGAACAGCGCCAACACCGACACGGCGCTGCCCGCGCTAGGCGCGTTTGCCCGTCAGAACGTGCGTTTCACGCAGCACTTCAGCGCAGGCGATAACGCTGAAAGAGGGCTGTTTGGCCTGTTCTACGGTATTTCACCCAGCTATATGAACGGCGTGCTGGCGCAACGTACGCCTTCTGCCCTGCTGACGGCGCTGAGCACGCAGGGCTATCAGTTTGGTTTGTTCTCTTCTGACGGCTTCAACCAGCCGTTGTACCGTCAGGCGCTGTTGTCAGATTACTCGCTGCCTGCCAGCGGCGATCAGCCCAATGCCAGCACCGTATCGCAATGGCAAAACTGGCTGAGCACGCAAAAAGTTGACGGCACGCCATGGTTCTCCTGGCTGGCCCTGAACGGACCGGATATCAGCGGCAACAATGACAAAACCCGCCAGCGCAGCTATCTGCGCCAGGCACCGGCACTAAATGAACAGATTCAGGCGATCCTCACCACGCTACAGCAGCGTGATTTGCTGAAAAACACCGTGGTCGTGATTACTGCACAGCACGGTATCGCGCTGGAGGGCGATCCAGATAACGAGGGAAATCGCCAAAACCTGCAGGTGCCGCTGGTGATTCACTGGCCGGACACGCCCGCACAGACGGTGACGCGCCTTTCCGATCATCAGGACGTGATGGTGACGCTGATGCAGCGCTTGCTGCATGTGCGAACGAATCCGGTGAATTATGCGCAGGGTGAAGATCTGTTTGCGGCACAGCGCCGTCATGACTGGGTGACCAGTAGCGAAGACAATAAGCTGGTCATCACCACGCCGAAAGTCACGCTGGTGCTCAACAATAACGGTAGCTATCGCGCCTACGACGCAGACGGCAATACGTTGAAGGATCATAAACCCGAGCTGGCGCTGTTGTTGCAGGTGCTCACAGAAGAGAAGCGTTTTATCGCTAACTGATTAATAATAAGGCAGTTAGGCGTTGGAACGCTTGCATTCGTGCTGATAATCAGTAGACTAGCTTTCCAAAGTTCGGCACGTAGCGCAGCCTGGTAGCGCACTGTCATGGGGTGTCAGGGGTCGGAGGTTCAAATCCTCTCGTGCCGACCAAATTATCCCGAAAAAACCAACCTTTACGGTTGGTTTTTTTATGTCTGTCTCTGGGCCCGCCAACCTGGCCGGCCCGACCTGTATTCAACCCCGCAGATCAATCAGCACCCGGTTCCAGCTCAGCGGCGGCAACGTCACCTGCATCTGACGACGTTCAGCCTCAGTGAGCGTGCGTGACGTTGGCACCACGTTGTCGGGCTGAGCAAAAGTGTTTTTTGCGTCCAGCGCATAACCTGCCAGTATGCTGTGTTCGGCTATCGTCCCTTCACCAAAGCCATCGAGCATAAAGGCCACATCCGCTGCATCATGCTCATGCATATTGAGCGCGAAGAAGGCAATTTGCTGTTTCTCTTCGTTGTACACCGCCGCGCTCTGTATCTGCCGGGTTTCGCCGTGCACCGTATTCAGGGTGGGAACATTGGCAAAATAGCGTAAGGCATGCCCTCGCCCGCAATGGCTCACCATCTGGAAAGGCCAGTAGATCGTCTGGCGAATGGCCTCGCCTCCCGGACGGGTAAAGATGGGGGCAATCACATTAACTAACTGGGCCAGAGAAGCCATTTTTACGCGGTCACAGTGATTGAGTAACGAGCACATCAGCCCGCCAAACGTCAGCGCGTCAAGGAAGGTGTAAGACTGTTCAAGTAACGGCGGTGCTTCCTGATAGCGATTATCGGGATCGGTAAAGTAATCCTGCCAGGGCTCGCCTTCAATGGACCAGATATTCCATTCATCAAACGACAGCATCATTTTTTTATCGCTACGCAGTTTGGCTTTCACATAGTCGGCTGTGGCCGTGATGGTATGAATAAAATCATCCATTCGCTGGAAAGACGCCAGGAAGTCCTGCGGATTGCCGGTGCTGTTTTCAAAATAGTGGTGGCAGGAAAGGTAATCGATCTGATGATAAAGCCCTTCCAGAACGATGCGATCCCATTCCGGATAACTGGCCTGTAACGAGTTTGAACTGCCACAGGCGACCAGCCTGATATCCTGATCGACCCAGCGCATGATTTTTGCCGTTTCACGGGCTTTTTTCACGTAATCTTCTGCACTCAGTTGCCCGGTTTGCCAGTCACCGTCCATCTCGTTACCCAGGCACCAGAATTTGAAATTGTACGGCGCTGCCCGACCATGCTGGATACGCAAATCGCTCAGCGCGGTCCCCGATGCCACATTACAGTACTCAATAAAGTAACCGGCCTCCTGCGGCGTGCCGGTGCCAAGATTTACGGCAATCATGGGCGTCAGCCCATAGCTTTCACACCAGGTCGCGAACTCATCAATGCCAAACTGATTGCTCTCTTTGGTAAGCCATGCGTAATCCAGCCGCACCGGACGCTCAGCTTGCGGCCCAATACCGTCTCGCCAGTTGTAACCGGAGACAAAGTTGCCACCAGGATAGCGTACGGTGTTAATCCCCAGATCCTGCACCAGGGCCCCCACATCCTGACGAAAACCGTGCCGATCCGCCGTGACATGACCGGGTTCATAAATACCGCTGTAGACCGCACGTCCAAGATGTTCCACAAAAGAACCGTACAGCGCGTCATTGACCTGGCCGATGTAGTTTTGTTTTTGAAAAAAGTACTTAATCATTTTCTCCCCTTCTGTCTTCTCTGTGGCGAACGCGCAGAGGCTCACTCAGAATGCGTCGATAACAGGTCGTCTTCGATGGTTTTCATTTTGGCCGTGGTCAGTATGTAGCGCGTGCGGACCAGCCACACAGAAAGCAGATAACCCACGACCGGAATCCAGACCATCAGCGTATAAATGCCCGCAATCGCGCTAGCTTTTTGAATGGCGACATTGGCCTGATAACCGGTAACCGACAGCACTGCCCCCACCATCGCGCCACTGACGGCCAGCGCAATTTTGAGTGAAAACAGGTTACCGGAGGCACAGATGCCGGACAGACGTTTACCCGTTTTCCAGTCGCCATAGTCATCCACATCGCCAATAAACGACCACAGAATGGGCGCGCCAATTTGATGAATCACTGACAGAACAAAGAACCAGACAAAGACCACCAGCACACTCTGCGCGGGCAGAAAAAAGAACCCGACAGACATCATCAGCGCGATAGCTTTGCATGCCTGGTAAACGGTGACTTTGCACCAGCGGTTGGTGAAATACGGTGTGATATAGGAACCCAGAATCCCGGCGACAATCCCGGTGCTCAGAAATAGCGTGGCATAATAATCGTTTAGCCCCATCACGTATTTGGCAAAATAAATACACGCGGCCCCGCGCACAAACGATGGAATACAATCCAGGAACATGGCAAAGACACAGACGACCCACTGATCGTTTTTCATGATTTGCCGGATAATGTTAAAGATGGAATCCCCGGCGTTGCTTTTGGGGATCACGCGCTCCCGTGTCGTAGCCACGCAAAAGACAAACAGGAACAGGGAAATCACGGCAAAAATCGTAATGACCCAAAAGAAGCCCATTTGCCGGTTGCCGTTACCGAAGAAAGCCACCATCGGCAACAATGTCAGAGTACAGAATAAGCTGGCAAAGCCAGCGCCCATAAAACGAAACTGCTGACAGGACACCCGCTCCTGCGCATTGGTGGTGATAACACCGCCTAGCGAGCAGTACGGAATATTCACACCGGAATACAGCAGTGACAAAATCAGATAGGTAATAAACGCATACAGGATCTTTGCATTGCCCTGCAAATCGGGCGTGTAAAACATCACCATACAACTCATCGCAAACGGTACGGCGAAGCCAATGATCCACGGACGAAAGCGTCCCCAGCGTGTGGTGGTTTTATCAATCCAGGCGCCATAAAAAGGATCAAAAATCGCATCTGCAAAACGGACAACAAGAAAGATGGTCGCCACCACACCCGGAGCCAGACCAAATATATCCGTATAAAAAAATGACAGGAACAGGGTTATCGGGTTGAACAACATATTACAGGCTGCATCACCGGCCCCAAATCCGGCCTTCTCAATAAAGCCTACACGACCCGAGCGGTCTGACTGAACAGCGTAATCGGCATGAATGGTTGACGTTATGTGCGTTTTCATTTTCCACCTTCCTGAAAAGAGGTGGCGATAAGCATATGTTTTAGAGGTATTTTTAACCTACGATAACGCTCTCATAAGCAAAATAATAACCATATATTCCATGTATTCAGCGTATATGGGCATATATTCAGCCATCATCTCGCCTGGGATAAAACCGACAGCAGCCTGGTTAATACGCGTCAGTCACCATCAAAAATTTAATTTTCTGCAAGTATAAAACCCGACGCTAATCACCTTCCCTGTGCAAAGGAGAAAAACGCCGACGATATTATTCCTTCTCTGATTCGCCTCTCCCCTGGCTTTATCTGCAATGCGGTTTGCTGCGATGGAGACCTCCGCGCGTTACCCGCACTCACCTTCATGAGACAATGCGATGCATCGACAAAACATCGCGGTTAACGACCCGCGCTGGAACAGATAGCCACGCACGTCAACAACAGCACGGTCACCACCTCCGGGCTGACGGCCCGTGCCGCGCGGCTTACATTCAGGCACAAACAACATTTATTTAACCGCGGTCGCGCGAAGAGCAGGCGCACGCTACGCTTATCGCCATCAACAGGTTTGTGGTTGAATACCAGCAACATTTCCAGGCTTACGATTAACATGAATTATTTGAACGACATACAACACTTTATCGAGAATAAACCCGCCCTTTCTATTGCTGTTAACCTCCTGGTGTTGATTGTCGCGGGCCTGGTAGCCCATCTGATATGCAAATTTTTTGTGGTCAGAGTGGTGCGTAAAGTGTTCTTCAGCAGTCACAAGAATCAGGTGCCGCTGGATAAAGATGTCAGATTGTCTGAAAAACTATCCAATTTTATTCCGGTCATCACGGTCTACTTCCTGTTGCAGTTTATGCCGGACCTGCCCGAGCACCTGTTAATCGCCATAAAAACCATTTGCGGCATTTTATTTATGGTTTATCTGTCGCTGTTTTTTAATGAAGTACTGGAGATTGTGAACATCTCCTATGTCAAAAAATCAAAACGTAAAAATCATTCAATCAAGGGCTATATTCAGGTCGGTAAGATTCTGGTCCACATTATCTCTGCGATAATGATCCTGGCCATTATGTCGAATAAGTCGCCAGCCATTATCATCTCCAGTCTGGGTGCCGTGGCAGCGGTTCTGATGCTGGTCTTTCAGCACACCTTGTTATCACTGGTGGCGAATATTCAGCTCTCATCGAATGACGTGCTACAGCTTGGCGACTGGATTGAGCTGCCCGCGAATAATATCAGTGGCGAGGTCATTGATATCGCGCTGCACACCATCACCATTCGTAACTGGGACAATACACTTTCGCGTGTGCCCACAAAAACCTTTCTGACCGAAACGTACACCAACTGGCAGGCAATGTTTTCCTCCGGGGCACGACGCATTATGCGGAGTTTTTACCTTGATCAAACGTCAATACGCTTTGTAGATCATGCCATGCTGGAGCCGATGGTCCAGGTCCGCGGCATCAGCGAACAACTGTCAAAGCTGATGGATGGTCGGGAACTGAGCGCGGTCGGTGACCGTTGGTTTGTTGAAAACGGCATGACTAACCTGATGGTCTTTCGTCACTATCTTACTGCCTGGCTGACACAGCGGGAGGATATCCACAAAGACATGTATATCGTGGTGAGATCGCTGAAACCGTCAGCCGAAGGGTTACCGATTGAGATCTACTGCTTTACCTCCTCCGTACTCTGGGTGGACTATGAAAATACGCAGTCGGCAATCTTTGAATATATTTATGCCATCGCTAACGTTTTTTCATTACGTATTTATCAGCGCCCGTCCGGCAGCGATCTCAGTTTTCTGTCGCAGGGGCCTGTCCGGCAAGCAGCAGAAAGTGAACCCCAACCGTGAAAGCGGAAAACGCAGAACAGATAGCATGGCAGTGAGCGGATAGTGAGTCGGGCCACGCTGAGGCGGTTTCCCTCTGGATTGCCAGAAAAAGGCCTGAAAGGGAGATTCAGGAAAAAAGTCATTGGGTTAACGTGACATGCAAAGTGTTTGTGGCTTCACAAAACGGGCAAATATGACAGCCATTCATGAAATTGAAACAATTTTGTAATAAAAATAACTTATTCTGTTTCTTCCTGAAATCGAGGATACAGATATGGTCATCAAAGCTAAGAACCTGAAGGATGCAGAAGACTTACTGCATTCAGGCATCAGTAAGGTGGAGCTGGCATACGACATCGGTTGTGACGATTTCTTCCGTCTGGCAAGTCAGTGGTGCGATCGCGGTGCGCGCATCAGTAAAGGCCAACACCACTTTGTCGTGTCACTGAAAAACTTTGCCATCCCACCCAATGATTGATTATCTCAAGCGACCAACCCACCGTTGTTGGCTCTGGCACTGTCAGGCCTGAGTGGAAGCTGAAAACGCCAACCCAACATTGAAAAGCCGCTGATTTGAGCGGCTTTATCTTTTGTCTTATTTCCGTTAATCGTCGATGCGCCGGCAACGGCTGCCACGCGTCTACAAGCCGGTATCGGTAAGCTTTATCGCATCCTGCGTGGCCCGCTCGCGCTCACTGTCGGTTAACTCATACAGCCTGCCATCGCGCATCTCCAGCAGACGATCGGCATGAATGAAGTAGTGATCATCATGGCTGATTGCAAAGACGGTCTTGCCCGCCGCCTGCAACGCAGGCAGCAGTTCGCGGTAAAACACCCGGCGGAAATGCGGGTCCTGATCGGCGGCCCACTCATCCAGCAGCAAGACGTCGCGTTGTTCCGCCACCGCCAACAGTAACGCCAGCCTTTTGCTCTGCCCTTTCGACAGTTGCAGATTAAGTATCTTATTCCCCTCAATCTTCAGCTTGTCCTGCATTTTTAGCTTTTCAAGCCATAGCTGGACGCGGGCAGGCGAAGCCGGTTCGCCCTGACTGTTAATCAGGCGATCAAACAGGTGCACATCGGTAAAGACGGCTGAAAAATGCTGCCGCCAGGCATCCCGGTCGCCAGCATCGACCGGCTGACCGTCGATCACCAGACAACCGGACTGGGGCTGATACAGACCTGTCAGCAGCATCGCCAGCGTCGACTTACCGCTGCCGTTACCGCCAATCAAAAACACCAGTTCGCCACGACGAAGCGTCAGGTTGACCGGCCCCACCCGAAACCCGTTTTCACCGTAATGAAAGGTGACGTCGCGCAACTCAAGCGTTTGCCACGGAGTTGTTGCTGCGGGGACAGGAAAATCAGGTTGATAAGGTGCAAGTTCAAACAGCGCGAGTTTGCGAAAGGCCACCTGCGCGCTGAGCAATGTCGGCAAGGCCCCTACCGCCGACAGCAGCGGCGTGCGCAGAAACAGCAGCGTCAGGGAAAACGTTGCTGCGACAGCCGTATTCGCCCAGCCCAGACTGTTTGCCATGAAAAAGACCATGCCGATAGCACCCAGCGTCATGATATTGGACCAGTTGACGGCACTGAGGTGGAAAGTATCGGCGCGCACAATGTGGTGCCGGTAAGCGCGGGCATCCTGCTGATAAACCGTGTCATAAATCAGTCGGGCACGCGCGCGGTTAAGCTGCAGCTCTTTACGTCCTTCAATCACCGTCTGGTAGTCACGGTAAAGGTTGTCTTCAACTTCACGCAGTTTCGCCATGTGCTGATAAACCCGGGAAACCAGCATCCAGCCGCCCACCAACGTCACAGCCAGCCAGCCGCTGGTCACCAGCAACATTTTCGGCGACAGCCAGGCAAGATAGAGCGCTGAACCCAGCGTGATAATGATGCCCTGAATCAGCTCCGGCAGACGCACAAACGCAAGGGTAATGGCCCGGATATCGCTGGTTAATCCTGCCAGCAGTTGCGCACTGCCTGTTTGCTCAATGCGCTCCACGCGCGTATCCAGAATACGTTTGATAAATTCGCCGCGCAGCCGCCAGACAAACTGATGCCCCAGCCAGGTCAGCGACAGCTGTGAAGCCAGGGTCACTGCCATCAGCAGCGCGACCTGAGCCAGAAAAGTCGGCAACACGCTTAGCGAGGTATTCACCGCAACAATCATCTGGCTGTTAATAAACGCAATCATGCCTAATCCCAATGCCGCACTCAGCAGGGTGAGCAAAATCACGCCAATAAACGGCCAGCGATACTGATTAAAAACAACCTGTAACAACGCCATAAAACCTTACCCGGCAATCCAGTGAGCCTGCAGTGTAAAGTGATGGCAAATGATAGCAATAGTTATTCGCACTAACTTGCGCACGTTAAAACGCCCGGCGAAATGTCAGGTTATAGCGGAACGCGCCAGTCAGCGGATGAATACCGGCTTTCAGCGGCAATATTCCATGGTAACGCAGGCGAGACGGGCCGCCCCAGACCACCACATCCCCGTGTTCAAGTAGCACCCGCTGCGCCTGATCGCTGCGTTCAAAGCCACCAAACTGAAATACAGCAGGCAACCCCAGCGACACAGAAACGATCGGCTGACGCAGATCTTTCTCGTCTTTATCCTGATGCAAAGTCAGTTTTGCCCCAGGTTCATAGCGGTTGATCAGGCAGGCATCCGGGTTAAACGCCGGAAAGCCCGCCTCTTCTGCCGCCTGACGGGCCAGTAGCCGGAACGTCTCCGGCATCGCAGGCCACTGGCGTTGATGTGTGCTGTCCTGCTCACTGTAACGGTAGCCGCGCGCATCCGTGGACCAGCCAAAATCACCGCAGTTGGTCATGGCGACGGACATGCGGTGTCCTCCCGGCGTAATACGGTGTTCAAACGGATTGCTCTTCGCAATCGTCATGATCGCCTCATACAGTGCGTCGGCCTGATCGCGGGCACGTCGCCGCAATATCACGGCGCCGTCCGCCAGCGGTTCCTGCCAGGGTGAAGCGTCACTAAACAGATCCAGCATGCGTTTCTCTCTGTCAGTCAGATGGAATAATGAAAGCGGTAAATTGTGGCGACATCCAGCTCACAAATTTGTCCCCTTCCTTCGTAATCAGGTACACCGCCAGCTTCTCTTTCAGAGCCAGCGCTTTGGCTTTTTCTGTGCCTAGCACCATAAGCCCGGTATCCCAGCCGTCGGCTTCCATCGCGGTCGTGGCAATCACGGTTGCCGAAACCAGCTTGTGATCGACAGGCCGGCCTGTGGCCGGATCAATAATGTGGGAGAGGCGTTTACCGTCCAGTTCATAATAGTTGCGATAGCTCCCCGACGTACTGATCCCATGGCCCTGCAGATCGACTCTGGCCTGAACCGCATTTTCTCTGTCGGTCGGTTTTTGAATCGCAACCCGCCACGGCTGGTTCTGTGCATTCATTCCACGGGATAAAACGGCTCCCCCGACCGACACCAGATAGTTATTGATGCCTTCCTGCTCCATCAGGCGAGCCAGATGATCGGTGGCAAATCCTTCGCCCATAGTGGAGAGGTCGACATACAAGCCTGGCAGATCTTTCTGCAGCCATTGTCCGTTGCTGCCCTGTATGACGCGCAAATGCTGTAAGCCGGTCAACGCTCTGGCCGCAGCAATCTGTTGATCATCGGGAATATGCACGGGCTGTTTATCCGGCCCAAACCCCCATAAATTCACCAGCGGTCCCACCGTAATATCCATGGCGCCTGCTGTTTTTTTACCGATACGTAAAGCCATCGTCACAATATCAGCCATGTTTTCACTCACCGGCTGCGGCGTGGTGGCGCGGCTCTGATTAAAGCGAGAGAGCACGGAGGTAGCCTTCCAGGTTGAAAGTTCGGCATCGTCGGCATCCAGTTGTTGCTGAATGCGCTGCTGCAAATCGGCTTTACGCGTTTCATCCACGCCCGCCAGGCTCACCCGCCACACCGTTCCCATCGTTTTCCCTTCCAGCACCATTCCGTCTTTGGCTTTTGATGCGGGATGATCACATCCTGCTACCAGCAGGACCGCCGCCACTAACAGCAGATTAATCTTACTTCTCATCATTATTCATCCATAACGGGCGTTTTATGCCTGTTTCAAAGCATAAACATTAAGTAAATTAAATTAAAACTGGTTGATAAAGCTGAGTGAGTCGCACAGACTGGATCGTTCTCCTCAATACTGAGGGCGTAAGCATAAGGAGCAACAGATGATTTATATAATCCTTGCCGTTGCGCTGGGCCTGTTCGTTATTGGCAGTTATAAAACCTGGCAACAACGCCGTCACCGCCACATGGTTACGACTTATCTGCGCCGTCGTTGATCACGTCTGCACCATCAAAGGTCATTCTCTTCCCCTGAATCGCCGGCCATTGTAGCAAAACGGGCGAGATGTCCGTGGCTATGAGAGCGGTCGGACTGGCATGAATCCTGCACGTGTAATGCTATCTGCGTTGCCGGGAGAGAGAGGATGGAAAAGCCAGAAATCGAAATGACGGCGTTACAACGCTGGTTGAGTTACGCCGCGTTTACCTTGTCAGGTGTGGCGTTTGAAGGGGCGAGATACGGCAACGTTCTTGTTCCGTCAGACGAAAACCATCCGCCAGCCTCGGTGGGTGAGGAATAACGCAGGGAGCGCATAGCGCTCCCTGCTTTTATCAGAACTGGTAAACCAGTCCTACGCCCACCACATCGTCGGTATTGATACCGGCCGCTTTGGTAAAGTCATTATCGTCCAGCAGGTTGATTTTATAATCAACATAGGTCGACATGTTTTTGTTGAAGTAGTAAGTCGCCCCTACGTCGACGTATTTCTTCAGATTTTGTTTGCCCCAGTTCTGGACATCAGTACCGCGTGAGTTGATGTACGCCAGAGACGGACGCAGACCGAAATCAAACTGGTACTGCGCCACCAGTTCCCAGTTGTCGGCTTTATCGGCGTATCCGTAAGCGGTGTTCGCCTGGTTGCCGCTGGTGCTGTCGCCAAAGCTGATGGCGTTATAGGCGCGCGTGTACATCGCGGCCAGGTAAATATTGTTGGCGTCGTATTTCAGGCCACCGGTATAGGCTGCAGCTTTATCACCGCGTCCCAGAATGCCTGGCGCATTACCATTTTGGTTATTAGTACGATCGGACTGGAAGGTCGCGGCACCGATGCCGAAGCCCGATCCCAGATCGTACGTGGTGCTCAGGCCCCAGCCGTCGCCGTTCTCACCCAACACATCACGACCGCCTGACGTTTCAGTGGGGTTATCGTTCTTGCCTTGATACTGAACCGCAAAGTTCCAGCCATCGACCAGTCCGAAGAAGCCGTTGTTACGGTAGGTTGCCATGCCGTTACCGCGTTGGAACATAAAGTTATCCGCGCCATAGGTATCGCCACCGAATTCAGGCAGCACGTCTGTCCACGCGCCAATGTCGTAAGCGACACCGTAGTTACGGCCATAGTCGAATGAGCCCGCATCGCCGAATTTTAACCCGGCAAAGCCAACACGGGTATAGCTGTCAGCTGTTCCCTGGGCTTCTGAATTGTTGAGCGCGGCCTGGTATTCCCACTGGCCGTAGCCGCTCAGTTGATCGGTAACCTGGGTTTCACCCTTGAAGCCAAAACGCACATACGACTGATCGCCATTGCTACTGTCGTTGTCCGAGAAATAGTGCAGGCCGTCTACCTTGCCAAATAAATCTAATTTATTGCCGTCTTTATTATAGATTTCAGCCGCATTTGCCGATCCTGCCGCTGCGAGTAAAGCAGGGATCGCCAGGGAGAGAATGTGACGCTTCATTTTATTACCCTCTGTTATGTGCCTTTTATATTTGCCACTGCTGACCGATGATAAATCGGTTGAAGGCCCATTGTTATTTCAACAAGCGTAATAATCCATCGCTAAAATGATACGAAATTTCAGAAAGTGTTTCTTTAACTGTAAAATTTATTTCAGGATATGAATATTACGGAACTAATTAGCCGCACAGAGTGATAAAAAATAAAGCACAAATTGATAATCCCTTACTTAATAATAGTTACTCCTATGATTTTAGTGGGAATATTCCTAAGCACTCAATGATAAAACATCTTTCCCATAATCTCTATAATTACACCCGCTATCATCATTTATTTCTTATCTTCATTCACCCCCGAATGATTTCTTAAATGCTAATTAAGCGCCGGGCATATTGCCCGGCTTTTTTTTGCCTGCTGTTCAGTGTCTGGTCAGCTGTGCGGAAAATAGCACCGCTAAGTGCTGAATTATTCGTCACTTATGCCGCTTCGCCCTCGCCAAATTAACCCGCGCCTCTTACAAAGTTTCCCCTGTATTTTATCACGGACCGAAACCAGCTAGGTTACCGGTCCGGTTCCACGCCTTATTAACGTTCACGCATCGATTCTTTAACCTTATTCAACGGCTTAAGCAAATAATCCATGACAGATTTCTGCCCTGTCTTGATCTCTACATTCGCCACCATGCCCGGCACAATGGGGAAGCGTCGTCCGGCCCGGTTTGTCAGCTCCGCTTTTTGTGTGCGGACATAAACACGGTAATAAAACTGATCGCGCTTAACCTCATCCTGCAAGGTATCCGGCGAGACCGTTTCCACCACGCCCGGCAGGTCACCGTAGATGGAAGAGTCATAGGCGGTCACTTTCACCACGGCTGGCAGGCCGGGCCGAATATAGGCGATATCACGAGGATTGATACGGGTTTCGATTAGCAGTTGATCTTCCAGCGGCACGATTTCCATCATCTTACCGCCCGGTTCGAGCACACCACCGACCGTGGTGACCTGGATATCCTTCACGATACCCCGAACGGGTGAAGTGAGCGTGGCACGCGTCAGCAGGTCTTCTTTGCCTGCGGCAACCTGCAGTTGGGCATCCAGTTCCGCATTGTTTTTTACCTGCTCTTCATGGGCACGGACCAGATAATCGTTACGTGCCTCATCAATTTTACCGCGCAGATCGCTGACCTGACGGCGCAGGCGAATGACTTCCACCTGCCCTGCGGCGCCCTTCGCCACCAGCGGTTCCGTTAAACGCAGCTCATCCTGAACCAGCCGTAAAGACTGTTGCAGGTTGCTGATCGTCTCTGTCAGGTTACGGCGACGTGATTCGTACAACTGCTTCTCACGCGCCACCAGTTGCGGCTCTTTTAGCGTCTCTGCGCTGAAAGTGAGCGGTGTACCAGACAGCTCTGCGCTCAGTCGCTCAGACGAAGCGCGCAGCGTCCTCACCCGTGCCTGCACTTCACCAAAGTTAGACTGAAAACGGGTGGGATCCAGAGTGGCCAGAATCTGGCCTTTTTCGACGATATCGCCCTCATGCACGTTAAGCTGCTTCACGATGCCGCCGTCCAGACTGTCAATTACCTGCGCACGGGTTGACGGCGTCACTTTTCCGGTGCCGACCGTGACTTCATCAAGAATGGCGAAATGCGCCCAGATCAGAAAAAGCACCAGCGCGGCGGTGCACAACCAGATGATGGTGGATGTGCGTCGCTCATGTTTGGCCAAATCTTTGTCTAACATGACGATGCTCATGCTGCCCCTCCCTGACCGGCATCCACGGTCGCGCGCCGCAGAATCTGCTCTTTTGTCCCATCCGCAATGATGCGGCCGTTTTCCATCACCACGATACGATCAACCATCTTCAACAGTGCGGGACGGTGCGTGACCAGGATTAACGTTCGTCCACTGATCCAGCTCTGCATCTGGCGGATCACATGATCTTCAAGTTGCTCATCCATCGAGGCGGTGGGTTCATCCAGCAGCACAACCTGTGGCTGGCGCAGAATCATCCGACTGAGCATAATCATCTGGCGCTGTCCGCCCGACAGCCCACGGCCACCTTCATTAATAATGCGATCCAGACTGGCCGCATCCTGCTGAACCAGCGACAACGCACCGCTGATACGCAGCGCCTGCAGCATCTCCTGTTCACTGGCGTGTGGATTCCCCAGCAGCAGATTCTGACGTAACGTGCCGAAGAACAGTCGCGAATCATGAGAAAGCCAGCCGAGCTGACGGCGGAGATCCGTGGGGTCGATTTGCGCCATATCCACGCCATCGACCAGCACTTTCCCCTGCGTGGCCTGTGCCTGACCGGCCAGAATTTTCAGCAGGGTGGATTTACCTGCACCGACCTTGCCCAGAATGGCGATTTTTTCACCGGGCCTGATGGTTAACTGCTGCACGTTGAGTACGTTCTTTTCGTTCTCTTCATCATAGGTGTAATGCACGTTGCGCAATTCATAGTGCCCGGTCAGCGTCGGACAGTGGGCCAATGTCGCGGTCTCAGGTTTATCGAGTGGTTTTTTCAGTAGCTCATCCAGCCCTTTCATTGCGGTTTTCGCATGCTGCCAGCGGGAAAAGACCATGGTGAGTTGCATCAGTGGCGCGATGGTGCGCGAGGAGAGCAGGCTACAGGCGACCAGCGTCCCGGTCGTGATTTGTGCGTCCAGCACCAGATAGACCCCAAAGACCAGCATGCCCGCATAGGTCAGCTGCTGCACGGTCGATGCCCAGCCCGTGAGTCTGGCCCCCCACAGGCGTTGCTGATTACCGATTGACGCACTGACCTCATGCGTTTGCTCCCACTGGCGTTGAAAATACGGCTCTGCCTGCAATGCCTTGATGTCTTCAATGCCTTCGATGGTCTCGACCAGCACCGCATTACGCAGTGCCCCTTCACGTAAGCCGGCTTTCGCCAGCCGGGCCATAGGAAACTGTACCAGCAGGCCTGGGATAATAATGAGGGGAATGGCGGCCAGCGGAATCAGGACCAGCCAGCCGCCAATAAACGACATAATAAACAGGAAGAGAATGACAAAAGGTAAATCTGCCGCCGCGCCGACGGTCGTGGAGGTCAGTAACTCGCGCACCTGATCGATCTCGCGCAGTTGCGAGATAAAAGAGCCGGTTGATTTAGGTCGGGATTCGTTACGAATATTCATCGCCCGGGCAAACAGCATGGCAGAGACTTTCAGGTCAATGCGTTTCCCCATCAGATCGGATACCTGCGTGCGCATCAGACGAATCAAATATTCAATGGCGGCGGCAATCAGCACGCCCACAAACAGCACCCACAACGTAGCTTCGGACTGCGCAGGAATGACCCTGTCGTAGACCTGCATGGAAAACAGAATCCCGGCCAGCGCCAGAACATTACTGATGATCGATGCCAGGGAAATCTCAGCAATACGGCGGCCCATGCCTCGAAAGTTTTTCCAGAACCAGTGCGGCTCATAGGGCTGAACAAACTCATCAATGCGGGCATCCCGCCCACGAGCGGCAACGCCAATAACGCCCACATCCCCTTGTGTACGCGAAAGCAGGCCCGCCAGCTCACCTTCGCGAATCACGTCACCGCCTTCGCTGAGCCAGTAACGTGCGCTTCCCTCCCCATCAATGCCTTCCAGCACCGCCACGCTATGGTTTTCCATAACCAGCACGACAGGCGTGATGTCCTGGCGCCAGCGCAGTTTGTTGGGGGACACCATGGTCAGGTGCAGGCCGAGCAAACCGCAAAGCCGTTCAAGTTGCTGTTCAGCAGGGAGATGTTCGAACCAGCGCATCTGCTGACGCAGCGTTTTGCCATCGGCAGGCTTGCCGAAACGCGCCGCCACACGCAACATCGCGGCAATCCAGTTTTCCGTCTTCAGGTTTTGTACACTCATTATTCACGCCTTTTAGTGCAGACTGGCTATTGCAGCGAAGGAAGAAGATCGCCACTGTTTTTCTGGCGGTCGATGCCCATGATATCGAGCAGGTTGTCAACGGCGGCCGCATAGCGGACGGTGGCATCCCAGCCGTCGTAGAGGGCGATGATGCGGGAACTGTCGGCCTGAAAGACATCCTGCTCAACGCTGAGCAGATCGTTCAGGCTACGTTTACTGAGCCGGTATTCATCGGCGTAAACATTGCGCGTGTGCTCCGCGCTGGCCAGTTGCACTTCCCCCGCCTGCTGGCGTTGCTGGGCGCCAATCATATCGGCGTAAGCCGTGGAGGCGCTTTGATTAATGGCCAGTTTGGCTTGCTGCACCGCCGCCTGTGCGGCCAGACGCTCACCCTCGGCGGCCTGCGTTTTGGCATTGACCAGCCCGCCCTGATAGAGCGGCGCCTCAACCTGGAGCTGCACTTCGTCGTCCCAGTATGAGCGTTGATCGTTTTCATAACGCGTCCGGCCCGCCTGCACTTTGATACTGGGCCAGTGGCCAGACTGGGCCTGCCTTACCCGCTCACGCGCGGCTTCCTGCTTAGACTGCGCGCTGCGCACCGAGGCGCTGTTTTCATAGGCAATACGATCAAGAGTGACCTGCTGCCTGAGCAGCGCCTGAGGAAGTTCAGGCAGCGTCGCCGGTACCACGCCGGTCAAGACCGTAAGCTGGGCTTTGGCCGAGCGAAGCTGTGCCAGATACTGTTCACGAGTCGCCTGCATCGCAGCAATGCGGGTTTCTGCCTGCAATACATCGGACTGAGAATTGAGACCGGCATCCGCCCGCATTTTGGCAATTTCGCGAACGTGCTCAAGCGACGCGATGTTTGTCTGGGCCGTTATGGCAAGTGACTGATAGCGTTTGACCTCAAGATAGGCCTGTAACGTATCTTTCGCGGCCTGCGTCATAGCATCGAACAGGCCAAAGCGATATGCCTCTGAAAGGGCATGCTGTTCATCGATGGCGCCGTTGGTGCGGCCAAAATCGTACAGGAGCTGACTGAGCATAATGCCGCCAGAGCCGTTGTTGTTCAGACTGCCGGAGGAATCCGTCTGATGTGAGCGCCCCGCTGCGCCCTGAAGCGATATCTGGGGATACCAGGCGCTCTGGGCCGCACTGAGATCCCCTTCCCCTACGTAAATCTGAGCGGCCGCTTCCGAAATCTTCGGATTGCGGGCAAACGCGCGCAGAATCGCCTCACGCAGGGTTAAGGTTGCCACCTGTTCTTCACTGGGCGCGGCACGCCAGTTAAATTCGGCTTCGGGTAAAGGCGCAGCCAGGGCTGCAGGGAGTACCATGCCATTTAAGGCACAACAGATCAGGACCAGACGCGCGTTCTTCATTCTTCATACCAACAGGGCTGTTTATCATCGTTAGAGGATTACCTGGTGATTGGGGACGTAAAAAACAGCAATGCGACAGCAGAACACGCACTTTATTGTTAATTTAATTTATGTTTTTGAAAGCCTACCGCTAAGCGCGCGTTAATATTAATAGTATAAATTGGCGAGAGGTTCATGATAAAAATCGCCAGTTATCAAATATCTCGTCTGAAAGCTGTTTTTTTAGCCAAATTCAATCCCAAAAAGTCATTAGCATAAGTAAACAACCTGCCAGTTAATAAAGTTAAGGAATTACTCTATCCTTTGATGGACGAGGCGTCAGGACAGGGCGTGACGTTATATACCGCTTTATCCCGTGCCAGTCCTCCGCCTGGGGGATGGATGACCGACACGCACTATCGAATGCGGCGCATTAACTGCGGTACGGTCAGTTAAAACGGATTAAAAAAGCGGGTGCTTGCGCACCCGCTGTGTTCTGCGTGTAACCATCAAACTGCACCGTTTAGACGATGGCGACCTGCAGGTTATGCTGGACCAGCACATCACCCAGCGTGTTGTCATTGGCAAGCGCCGAATTATGGTAGACCTCATAGGCCTGGCCATTCAGCATACGCTCACCACTGATTTCCCAAACGCCACCATCGCTATTGACCAGCGTGACCTGACTGCCGTCTGCGCCTTTAATCATCAAATCATCGCTCTGGTTGTCTGTAAGCGTAAGCGCCTCATTCAGATCAAGTTTGACCGAATTGGTGCCACTTTTACCCAGATCGAGAATTTCAATGTTTTCGACTTTCAGGCCAAGCGCAGTCAGATCCAGCGTGATGTGATCACCGCCCAGCACCAGGGTATCGGTACCGGCACCGCCATCAATATGGCTGAAATTCAGATCGTTGACGGTCACGGTATCGGCACCACTGCTGCCGCTTACCGTCGCCCCTTCAATCTGTCTGCCATCTTCCAGCGTAATCACCACCCCACCAATACTGTAAGCCTCCTCCGTTATGGGGGTTTCAGGCACGACAACGGCTTGCTCCGCGACATTCACCGACTCGGTACTGCTGGTCGGCACCACCGTATCGGCTTCCGTGGTCAGTGTAGAGACGGCATGGAGCGCCGGTGCTGTTTCCTCGCCAGACTGACTGTGATGCTGCGTTTCCAGACTGGCCGCTGTAACACTTTCGTCCGACACCGCGAAGGTGGCAAACGACTCCGCCGACAGCGTGGTCGTGGCAGGCAACAATGACCCCAGCAACAGCGTGTTTGTGGTGGTAAAGCTGTTACCGGCCACATCCGTAATGGTCACTTTCGCCAGCGTATTCACTGACAGCAAGAGTCCCCCTACAGAAAGCAGTGACGAGGCAAAATTAGCCGAGTAACGTCCCAGAGCATCGGTAGTCGTATTGATGGTTGGCCCGTTACTGCCGTTCGCCAGCAGCAGCGTCACGCTGACTCTGGAACCCTGGGCTGCGTTCAGCGATCCGCCCTGCACCGTCAAACCCGTCAACAGTGCGGTCACGACGCTGAGCACCGGATCCACCCCGACGACAGGCTGGTTGTGCGACAACGCGGTAAAGGCACTGGTCGTCGTGGTGCTGTTACCGCCGATATCCGTGACGGTGACCGCGACCGAATGGCTGCCGTCCGATATGCCTTTCAGTGTGGCTGACGGTACGCTAACGCTCCAGGTGCCATTTGCGCCTACAGTAGTGGTCAGAATATTACCTGCCACGTTAACGGTTACGCGCCCGCCGACAGCATTACTGCTGGTGCCGCTGATGGTTTCAGCAATATTGGATTCAGAGATGTTCAGATAACCATCACCGCCAAAGTAGCTGTTCACCCCAACGGTCGGCGTACTGCGGCTGGCGACGCCCAGCGGAGCAGACGCGCTGCCGCTGTTGCCGATACCATTGGTGACGCTGGCGGTAACGGTATAGAGTCCGTCCGCAATCGCCGCCAGGTTTGTTGCGGAGATCGGCAGGCTCCAGGTCCCGTTACTGTTTACCGACGTGGTAAAGGTCTGGGTACCGATGGTGACCTGCACCAGCGATCCTTCCGCGTTAGTGGCCGTCCCGCTAATCGTCTGCGTGGTTTTCACATCTGCGACGCTCAGCGCGTTGTCACCAAACAGGGAGGTAATGGTTAACGCCGGCGCACTGTTACTGATGACGCTCAGGTTGCCCGAACCGGACACGGTATTACCGTTAAGGTCGGTCCCTGTCACGGCAACAGTTTTCGCACCATCGCTGATGCTCAGCAGATCGGCCTTCGGTACGCTGATCGTCCACCCACCGCCGCTCACCACTTTGGTGGAGTAGGTCACGCCGTTTAACGTGGCGCTGACGGTTGCGCCCGCTGACAGTGACGACGACCCACTGATGGTCTGATTAGTTGAAAGGTCTGCGGCGCTCAGGACACCGTCGCCAAACACCGTATTGACCGTCAGAGTTGGCTGCGTCACGGCCAGCTGCACGCCTGCGCTGGTGGAGGTGGTGTTACCGACCGCATCCGTTACCGATGCACTGACCGTAAAGTTGCCGCCAAGTAATGTCGAAAGAACTGCCGGGCTTAACGAAGCAGAGAACGTGCCGTCCGCATTCACCACCGCCGTCGCCGTGGTGTTGCCAATCGCCAGGCGCACGGTGCTGCCCGCCGCCACGCCGGTTGCGGTCCCCGTAATGGTCTGCGTCACGAGCGACTCGGCAATATTAAGCACACCGTCGCCAAACAGCGGGTTCAGCGTCACTTTCGGAAGATTGTTAATGCCTACGGTCGCCGTGGCCGAGCTGCTGCTGGTATTGCCTGCGGCATCGGTGACGCTGACGCCTACAGTGAGCGTGCCGTCGGACAAGCCTTTCAGCAAAGTCGGCGTTAAGCCGAGGCTGAAGTTGCCGCTGGCATCGGTGACGGTCACGAGCTGCTGGCCCGCAATCGTCACAACCACGCGAGATCCTGCTTCCGCCCCGGTTACCGCGCCGCTAATCGTCTGCCCCGCCAGGGCATCAGCTACATTCAGCAACGTATCCCCAAACAGCGGATTGAGGGTGATGGTTGGTACCACGGTATCGACGCGAATGCCCGCGCTGGTCGAGGCCGTATTCCCGGCAGCATCGGTAACCGTTGCCCCGATGGTGAGGTTGCCCTGCGCCAGCGTGCCGAGGATATCTGGCGTCACCGTTGCGGAGAAGGTGCCGTTCGCTCCCACCACTGCGTTAATCTGCGAGGCGCCTACCGTAAGCGTGACTGTCGAACCTGCTGCGACGTTGTTGACCACGCCGCTGAGCGTCTGACTGGTCGCAATGTCGGCCAGGTTAAGCACACCATCACCGAACAGTGAGGTCAGACTGATAGTCGGCGTCTGGGTGAAAATGCCAATGGTGGTACTGTTGCTGGCCACGTTGCCGACAGCATCAATCACGCTGACGCCCAGTGTCTGGTTACCCGCCGTCAGCGCCGTCAGGTCGGCAGCAGGCAGCGTCAGACTCCAGCTTCCATTGGCACCCACTGCGGTGGTGTAGGTGCGGGTGCCTAACGTCACCGTCACCTGCGATCCCGCCGCCGCATTTTCGATCGTACCGCCAATCTGTTGGTTGACGGCCGCTTCGGCAATATTCAGCAAGTTGTCGCCACCAAACAGGCCGGTCAGGGTTCCCACAACGGGTACGGCATCGACAATGGCCGTCACGGTTTCCCCCACGGTACGGACGTTGCCCGCAGCATCTGTCAGGGTGACGTCCAGCGCCAGCTGACCATCACTGATCAAACCCAGTACATTCGGTGGAACCACAATGGCCCATTTGCCATCCTGTCCGACCGCGCTGGTCAGCGTTGTGCCACCAATCGTGACCGCGACGGTCGCGCCCACGCCGGCCGATGTGGCCGTGCCGGTAATGGTCTGTGCAATCGTGGTATCGATCGCACTGAGTGTGCCGTCACCAAACACAGAGTCGACCACCAGATTTAACGCCGCGTTCACCACCTTGTTGACGGTGATCGTCGCATCGGTTTGGTTGCCTGCAACATCGCTGACGCGAAGACCAAAGACCAGCGGACCATCGTTAAGGCTGGCCAGCACGTCAGGCGTTAAGTCAATGCTCCAGGCACCGTCAGCACCGATAACCGCCGTAGCGATCGGCGCACCATCACCCACGAACAGGGAAATGGTTTGGCCCTCTTCTGCGCCCGTTGTGCGACCGGTCAGGACCTGACTGGTTGTGATATCGGCTGCATTAATCAGGTTGTCGCCCAGGAAGGCGTCAGTCTGAATCAATGGTGCGGTCGTATCTACAGTCACGGTGCGGTCGACGGAAGTCACGTTGCCCGCAGCATCGCTGAGCTGGGCATTGATGACCGTTTGACCCTCGGCGAGTGCCTGCATATCACTGGCCGGTACGCTGGTTGACCAGGTGCCGTCAGTCTGCACGACGGCGGTGTAGGTTTTGCCGTTGAGCGTCACCGTTACTGCGCGGCCCGCCTCACTGGTGTCCGAGGTACCGCTAATGGTCTGGCGTACCTGAGTTTCGCCGTCGTTAATGACATTGTCACCCGCAAAGTCATTGATAGTGAGTGACGGCGGTGTCAGATCCAACTGCACGGTGCCAGTGGCCGTGACGGTTTCCGAACCATTGGTCGCGTTGACCGTAATGGTGACCGGCCCGTCGGTGGTGCCGAAATCGGCGACGGACAGCGCTCCCGTCGTCCAGTTGCCGTTCGCATCCAGCGTGGTGGCGTAAGGGGTCCCGTTGATGACAATGCTGACCTCGCCGGTAGCACCCAGGTTTTGCGATGTTCCGCTCAGCACGACACCATTTGCCTGATCGACCGTACTGATGATGTTGTCACCCGATACGGTGCCCAGCGTGACCAGCGGTCCCGGCGGTGGCGTCAGATCAACCGGAACTGACAGTTCCTGCGTCACCGGGTTACCGGCCTGATCGCTGACGGTCAGCGTCAGTGTGGTAGTCGGCTGCGTAAAGTCACGCATTTGTTCAGGCGTCAGTGTGAGGCTCCAGCTTCCGTCTGCCCCAACGATGCCCGTGCCCAGCACCGTACCCGCAAGGGAAACGGTCAACGAAGTGCCGATTTCAGCCCCTGTTACTACGCCACTCAGCACCTGCGGCTGAACACTTTCGGCGTAATCCAGTCCGTCATCCCCTGCAAAGGCCACCGTGGTGATCACAGGTGCGGTAGTATCAATGGTCAGCGTCTCTGTAAGGGTGGCACTGTTGCCAGCCGCATCCGTCGCGACCACAGAAAGACTGTAATTTCCGTCGGTATAACCTTGCAGATCGGCTGTGCTCAGGGCTAATGTCCAGCTGCCATCTGCCTGTACCACCGCATCGAAGCTTGTCCCTCCTAAGGTGACCACAACCGTCTGCCCTTCACCGGGTTCCCCTGTGCTACCGGTCAGGGTGACGCCATTCGCGACATCCGCTGAATTAATAAAACCGTCACGTGCGAGCGGGGCCACGGTTGGCACCGGTGTCGTCAGATCGGCCGTGAAGTTAAACTGGGCAGTACCCGGGTTGCCGGTAGCATCAACGACGTTAACGGTGACGGTATACGGACCGCTCCCTAATGAATTTAACGCATTCGGCGGAATCGTCACGCTCCAGTTGCCATCGTTATCGACCGTGCCGGGATAGCTGATGCCGTCCAGATTCACGATAATGCTGACGGCCTGATTTGCGCCGCTGCTGCCCGTCGTTCCCGTCAGCGTGACGCCAGCGGCGGCCTCACTGATGCTCAGCACATTGTCGCCACCAAACTGTGTGGCCGCAAAAGTCGGCACGGGCGCCGTCACCGCGGTCACCACGTTTAATGTGGTGTTGTCGGTGTTCCCCGCACTATCGGCTGCACTCACCGTAATGACATGGCTGCCGTTAGGAATTTGCGCCATCTGATCCGGGGTCAGCGTGAGCGACCAGCTTCCGTCATTCTGCACGACCGCATTCAGCGGTTCGTCATTGTTGAAGCCGCTGATCACCACCGTGACGGTTTGCCCCGCGCCACTGATGCCGGTGGTACCGGTCAGGGTCTGGTCCTGTGTCGCCTCAGTGGCATTCAGCGCACCATCGCCAAACGGCAGATTGAGACTCACATTCGGCAGCGTTTGCACAGCGACAATGATGTTGTCAACGGTGCTGGCCGTATTGCCATTCACGTCGGTGACGGTGATCGTCACCGGCCAGGTCCCATCCGGCAGCGTTTGCAGGACGCTCGCGGGCAGATCCAGTGACCAGGTGCCGTCGCCGTTAATGGCAGCCGCATAGAGCGTCCCGTTGACCGTAACGGTCACGGCGGCGGCGTTATCATTATTCAGATCGCCACTCAGGCTACCGCCAGCCTGCGCCTCGGCCGCGTTAATGCGTCCATCGCCAAACGGCGTATCAAGCGTAGGCGCGGCAATCGGTGCGGTTGCCGTCGTGAAATCCTGTGTGGTCGTCACCGAGGTATTGCCTGCCCGATCGGTCGTCACGATACTCAGGGTATGGCTGCCATCGGCCAGCCCCGCCATGACTTCCGGCGTCAGGCTGGCTGTCCAGTTACCCTGGGCGTCAACGGATACCGTCAGCGGTGTGCCGTCCACAGTCACGTTCACGGTTTGCCCGTCGCTCAGTGGTGTGGTGCCGTTAATCAGCTGTACTGACGCAGCTTCACTGGCATTGATGACGTTGTCGCCAAACAGCGTTTCCGCAACCGTTGGCGTCGCTGGTGGCGTCAGTAAGATCTCAACGCCGACGGATGCTTCTGCCGGATTGCCCGCCACATCACTGGCCGTCACCTGCACCTGCGTCACGCCATCGGGTAAACCGCTGAGCGCGTCCGGTGCCAGATTGAGCGTCCAGATACCGTTGGCAGCGACCGTCGTGGTAAAGGCTTGATCCCCAATTGTGACGGTGATTTCGCTGCCTTCGGCCAGATTGGTGGCTGTGCCCGTCAGCGTCAACGCACCCGCAGCCTCTGCCTGACTCAGCAGGCCATCGCCAAACGGGACGTCCAGCGTCAGGACAGGTACGTTTCTGATCGCCACATCCAGCGTCGTGCTGCTGTCGGTCACGACGTTACCGCTGGTGTCCGTTGCCGTCACGGTGACAGTCTGAACACCATCAGTCAGCGCTTGCAGATCCGCTGCCGGGATGGCCAGCGTCCAGGCACCGTTTCCGTCGGCCAGGGCGGTGTAACTGATTTGATTTAGCGTCACGCTAATCTGTGCGCCAGGCGCACTGTTACCGGTGACCGTCAGATCCTGGAGCGATTCGGCCTGATTCAGCGACGTGCCTGCGCTCAGGGTAATATCGACCAGCGATGGCAGGGTCGTTTCGATGGCGACATTATGGCTGGCCTCCGCAGGATTGCCCGCAGCATCATTCGCCGTCACCACAAAGGCCTGTTCTGTCCCGGACGGCAGATCAGCAAGGGCATCGGCGGGCACGGTTACGCGCCAGTTGCCGTTGGCATCAATGGTGGTCGGGTACGCAATACCGTTAACGGTCAGCGTAACAGGCGTCCCTTCTGCCAGTAGCCTGCTGCTGCCCGTCACCTCCAGCGCCGTTCCGGCTTCGGTTGCGTTGATGATGTCGTCCGCTGCCACTACATCTACGCTAAGCGTTGGCTGCGCCGCCTCGCTGGCGATGACAGTGAGGCTGGCAGTGCTGCTGGCAGGATTGCCCGCCGTATCGCTCGCCACCACCACCACAGACAACGCACCATCTGGCAGCGCGCCAGCATCACCCGCAGGAACGGTCACGTTCCAGCTGCCGTCTGCCTGTACGGCACCGGTGTAGCTCTGACCGTTCAGGGTGACAGTCACAACCTGCCCCGCCGTCAGGTTCGTGCTGCCACCGCTGATGGTGAAATCGGCAGCGGCTTCTGCCCGGTTCAGCAAGTTATCGCCGCTGACGGTATCGACTGTCAGCACGGGCAATGACGCGCTGTCGGCGACGCGGGTCAGATTTTGCGTCAGCGTGGTCTGGTTACCCGCCGCATCTGTCAGGGTAATATCCAACGCATACGTGCCATCCGGTAAGCCCTGCATGACGCTGGCAGGAATATTGACCTGCCAGCTTCCATCCTGAAGCACCAGCGTCTGATAAGTCTGGCCTTGTAAGGTCACGGTAACCGTTTGCCCTTCATCAGCCAGCGATGCCGTGCCGGAAACCGGGATGGTCTGCAGCACCTCCACTGCATTGATTTGATTATCTCCGGTAACCGGCGTCAGAGTCAGTTCAGGCGGTGTGAAATCCACGGTGATGTTACTGTCCAGGCTGCCCGTGTTACCCGCCGCGTCAGTCACATTGACGACAATGGGATTGACGCCTTCTGTCAGTGCCTGAAGGACATCACTACCCAGAGTCAGAGACCAGTTACCCTGTGCATCTACTGTCGCGCTGTAATCATTTCCCCCCACGGTCACCGTGACGGTCTGACCTGCGCCAGAAGCGCCGGTGGTGCCGCTGAGTGTCTGGTCAGTCGTGGACTCGATCTGGTTCAGATAACCGTCTGTGAAAGGTGTAACGATACTGATCGGCAGACTGTTCGTTGATACGGTAATCTCGCGGGTTTCTGTCACGCTGTTTCCGGCCAGATCGCTGACGGTCACGGCCAGTGCATAGCTGCCTGCGGGAATACCTTCCAGTGCGCCAGCGGGCAATGTAAAGCTCCAGTTGCCTTCGGCGTCAACTGCCGTGGTCCATACCTGATTGTTTAAGGCGATCGTTACCACCTGACCTTCCCCGGCATCACTGCTGCCGCTGAGCACAATCGGTCCGGTGCTCTCGGTCGGGTCGACAACATCATCACCTGTCACCGGATCCAGCGTCAGGCCAGGCGGGGTGAGATCCACCTCGACAGTGCCCGCAACGGAACGGCTGTTACCGGCCGCATCCGTGACCGTCACCGTATAGCCGGTGCTGCCCTCAGTCAGAGCGGTAAGCGCATCAGCAGGCAGCGTAACGCGCCAGTTGCCGTTTGCGTCCACGGTTCCGCTGTAAATATTACCGTTAAAGGTGACGTTAACGGTTTGCCCAACGCCACTCACGCCAGTTGTGCCGTTCAGCGCCTGCGCACTGGTGACATCGTCTGCATTAATCACGCCGCCATCAAAAGCATTAATAACGACAGGGTTGGGTACATTGTTAATAGCCACGTTCAGCGTGCCTGAGCTGCTGAGTACGGCCCCCGTGGTATCCGTAGCCGATACGGTCAACGTGGTCGGCCCATCCGTCAGGCTTGCCAGATCGGCAGGTGGGATCACAATGTTCCAGGTTCCGGTGGCTGAAACCGTGCCGGTATACGTGACGCCATTGAACACCAGCGTAACCGTGCTGTCGGGCGCGACATTGACCGTGGTTCCGCTAACAATCAGCGGGTCGGTTGCCTCACCGGCATTCAGATAGTTATCGTCGCTCAGGGGGGCCAGCGCGATGCCTGAGGCATTGCTGTTGAGCGTCAGATCCAGACTGCCAGTGGCGGTATTGCCTGCGGCATCACTGACGGCCACGGTGTAACTGGCGCTGCCGTCAGCCAGCGAAGCGAGGACCTCTGCCGGAACAGTCAGTTGCCAGGTGCCATCCCCCAATACTGTGCCGCTGAAAACATCGCTGCCTACAGTGAGGGTGACGGTCTGACCCTGCTCGACATTCGTGGTGGTGCCGGACAGCACCTGACTGACCTGACGCTCTGCGCCATCGACGACATTATCGCCTGCGAAGGGATTCAGGGTTAACGTTGGCAGCGAAGCCGCATCCGCTTTTACCGTCAGGTTACTGGTATTGGTAGAGACGTTACCGGCACTGTCTGTCGCCGTCACCGTTAAGGTATAGCTACCGTCAGACAATCCACTCAACGCAGCATCCGGTACATTCAGCGTCCAGGTGCCATCTGTATTAGCCGTTGTTGTGACGGTTGTACCATTAAACGAGGCGACGATGGTCGCACCGTTTTCACTGGTGCCGGTCAGCACAAGAGGCTGCTGAATTTCCGTGGCGTTGAGTACGCCATCGCCAGAAGGCGTGGCAACCTGCAGCACCGGCGGCACGGTATCCACCGTAACGGAGCCAGAGGCCGTACTGGTGTTGCCGGCAATATCGGTGAGCGTGACGGTATAAGGTACCGTTCCCTGATCCAGCGCAGCGAGGATGCCTGACGGAATGCTCACCTGCCAGTTACCTGCACCATCTACCGTGCCGTTATAGTCAACCCCATTGAAGTTGACGACGACGCCTTGCCCGGCACCGGACACACCGCTGTTGCCCGTAATCGTGCCGTTGGCCGTGGCTTCAGCGCCATTCAGCACGCCATCACTAAAGGCGACGCCAGCCGTTGCGATCGGCAGATCGGTAGCAAAGACGTTAATATTCGTTGTATTGGTGGCAAGCGTGTTACCACCGGCATCGGTGATAGTGGTAATGACCGGCAGAGCACCGTTTGGCAGTTCAGCCAGCGAACCGGCAGGCAGCGTCACCGTCCAGTTGCCCTGCGCATCGACCGTGCCGGTATAGCTGGTGCCATTAACACTAACGGTCACCTGACTGCCCGCAGGAATGTTGATTGTGGTGCCACTCAACACGACATCGCTGGCCACATCCTCAACATTGAGGTAGTTATTTGTCCCTACAGGCGACAGCGCAACGCTGCTGCCCGTATTGTCCACCGTAAAGGTCAGCTCCGCACTGCTGGTGTTCCCGACGGCGTTTACGACCTCAACGGTCAGCGACTGCGCACCATTCGGCAAGCCGGACAATGCGGTGGACGGCAGCGTGATTTGCCAGTTACCGTTGGGCTCTACTGTCCCCGTGTAGGTCACGCCATTCAGGGTAACGCTAACCTGTTGTCCCGCCTCAACATTGGTTGTGGTGCCGGTAAGGGTTTGTGGCTGCTGCTGTTCGGCACCATCCAGAATGCCATCGCCAGCAAAACTACCCGAATTAACCGTAATGGTAGGCTGGACTTCTGGTGCCGTCGCGACATTCAGATCGCTGGTGAACGTCGTCTGGCTGCCATTGGCATTCGTCACCGTGACCGTAAACGGATTGCTGCCTGACGGTAATGCAGCGAGATCAGACTGGTCAACTCTCAAAGACCAGCGGCCATTGGAGGCCACCAGCGTCCGGTAAAATCTGCCGTTGAGCGAGAGTGTGACCTGATCGCCATTCTGGCCGGTACCATTCAGGATCAGTGGCTGTGTCAGATCGCTGACGCTTAGCGTGTTATCGCCGCCCACGGGATCAACGCCCAGCACAGGTGACTGGGTATCCACCGTGAGGTTATTTGTCTGGGTAACCACGTTGCCAGCCTGATCAACCACACTGACAACCAGTGGGTTATTCCCCTGCGGTAAGGCAGACAGATCGGTGGCAGGAATCGTCGTACTCCAGCTGCCGTCCGTATTAACCGGAACGTTGTAGGTGTTGCCGCCGAGTTGAATCTGTACCTGTTGTCCGTCACCGGTAATGCCGGTATTCCCGCTCAGTACCTGATCGCTGGCGGCGTCCAGATTATTAAGGACACCATCGCTGATCGCGCCGCTGTCGAGGTTAACAGCAGGCAATGTTGTGGCCTGCAGGATCACGTCAGCTGTGCCGGTCACGAGGTTACCGTTAGCGTCCACGGTGCTGACGGTAATCGATTTCAGCCCGTCTGCCACGCCGTCAAAAGCGGCTGCAGGCATCGTGACCGACCATAATCCGTCGCCATCTACGGTACCGTTGTAATTGACACCGTTAAAGTTAACCGCAATCTGTTGACCCGGTGTTCCACCCAGGAACGCGCCCTTAACGATAACGCCCTGGCTGGCTTCCAGCGCATTAATAAAACCATCTCCGCCCAGCGGTTGGGTAATCGTCAGCGATCCCGGCGTCCCCGCTGCGGGTTCAACGATAATGTCCTGGTTGCCCGTCGCGATGTCTCCGGCATTGTTAGCCACGCTGACGGCAATTGTCGTCGTGCCCGCCGCTAATGCGCCCAGCGCTGCCGACGGCACCGTCACGCTCCAGCCGCCGTCCTGGCCCACCGTGGTGGTATAGGTCTGCCCGCCCAGCGTCACGGTCACGGTCTGGCCCGGCTCCACATTGACGGTGGTGCCGGACAGAATCTGATCCGTTGCTTTTTCTGCATTATCCAGCACGTTGTCCCCGGCGAAAGGATCGACGGTCAACGTCGGATCGCCGGGCTGTGTTGCCGGTGCCTCCACGGTGATGGTTTCGGCAGTCGTGGCCGCGGTGCCCGCCGCGTTGCTCACCGTCGCCTCGATGGTTGCCGTGCCCGCCGCCAGCGCCTGCAGCGCCGCCGCCGGCACCGTCACGCTCCAGCTGCCGTCCTGACCCACCGTGGCGGTGTAGGTCTGTCCGCCCAGCGTCACGGTCACGGTCTGGCCCGGCTCGACGTTGCTGGTAACGCCTGAAATGAGCTGATCCGTCGTTTTTTCGTCGTTATCCAGTACGTTGTCCCCGGCAAACGGCGCAAGAGCCACCGTCGGATCGCCGGGCTGTGTTGCCGGTGCCTCCACGGTGATGGTTTCGGCAGTCGTGGCCGCGGTGCCCGCCGCGTTGCTCACCGTCGCCTCGATGGTCGTTGTGCCCGCCGCCAGCGCCTGCAGCGCCGCCGCCGGCACCGTCACGCTCCAGCTGCCGTCCTGGCCCACCGTGGCGGTGTAGGTCTGCCCGCCCAGCGTCACGG